>OKTL01000295.1_pt1 | contig 29393 bp, 23 predicted proteins | sample 1606211 | NCBI WGS metagenome assembly OKTL01 (sample SAMEA3879538, study PRJEB24766) | human gut metagenome | biome: human-associated habitat; feature: feces | place: USA | collected 1985/1987 | reverse complement strand
CCGTGGCTCGTTCTGTTTGCTGGACTTAATATTCGCTGGATGCCGGGACGAGGGCGTCGATGACGTCCTGCAGGGCCTGCCAGTTCTCTTCCGAGCAGTCAGGCAGCTCTTTGGCGTTCAGGCCGGCATCCTCGATGCGGCCGGTCATGCTGGACGTGTCGGTCAGCAGGGCGTTGGCGTCCTCCTTGATGAGGGGCCAGGCGTCTGCAAAGCTGTCCTGCTCATCGGTGGAGAGGCTGTCGTACCACTCGGTATAGGCGTCTTCGATGACATCGGTGCTCTGCATGGCCAGATTGCCGTTCTCGGCCCAGTCCAGCAGGGAATCCGCCGCGATGACCGACTTCAGCGAGCAGCCCGAAACGCCGGGGCCCCAGCCCAGGCAGGGAGCAAAGGCGTCCTGCGTGGAGGCGGGGGAGAAGATGGAGTTGTCGCTCTCATCCAGATTCGGGGTCAGCTTGCCGGTGTTGGCCTGCGTCGTGGAAGAGGGGATGCTCTCACTGGAAGCAGCGGAGCTGGACGACGAAGCGGCATCGCCGCTGTTGGTTCCGGACGAAGTGCTGCATCCGGCCAGCAGGCAGGCGAGCAGGGCTGCACACACCAGCAGGGAAAGGATACGGTTGCGGATCATAGCGTGTTCCTCCTTTTATCGGTTCCCGGCCAAAGCCGGGGGAGTCTCTGGGTACAGCTCTAGTATACTGTTCCGCCGCGCGGTTGTCAATTGTCGTGTGCAGGACGAATTTCAACCCGCCCTGTGCAAATTGTACAAACTTTGACAGTAATTTTTGCCTTCGGGCAGGATTGACAATTTTTGCGCTGTCTCGTATAATTCATTCGTAAAATAAAATGGGCTGGCCGGTGTGCCGTGCTGGAAAGGAGGACAAACAAGTGCAGAAATTCCTGCAAAAGCTCGAAGGAGTCTCGCAGGCGCTTCTGGACCCGCTGTCTTATCTGACGGCGGCGGGCCTGCTGCTGGTGGTGGGGGCACTGCTCACCAGCAGCCCGCTGCGCCAGCTGCTCCCGGTGCTGAACTGGACCCCGATCCGCCTTGCGGGCGGGCTGCTGTACAACAGCATGATGGTGATCATCAACAACCTCAGCATCCTCCTCTGCGTGGGCATCGCCGCTGCGCGCACCCGCACCGAAAAGCAGGAGGCCGCACTGCTGGCCCTCATGGCCTATCTCGTCTTCCTGACGGCCAACCACACGACGCTGGAGATCCTGGGCCGCCTGGCCGAGTCCGACGGCCTGACCGGCCTTGCCGCCACGGGTCAGACGAGCATCCTGGGCATCCAGGTCATGGACACCGGTGTGACGGGCGGCATCCTGCTGGGCTTTGCCGTGGCGAAGATCTTTGACCGCACCTGCGAAACGCAGTTCACCGGGCTTGTCACGCAGGTGTATTCGGGGCTGCGGTGGTCGTTCCTGTGCCTCGCGGTCTTTGCGGCGGCGTTCGGGATGGCGGTCTGCTTTGTCTGGCCGCCCCTGCAGGAGGGCATCCGCGCCGTGACGGGCTGGATCGCAGCTTCGGGCCATGCGGGCCTCTTTCTGTACGGCTTCCTCGAACGGCTGCTCATCCCCACCGGCCTGCACCATCTCATCTATATGCCGTTCCAGTTCTCGGCGCTGGGCGGTTCCATGACCGTGGGGTCGGTGACCTACACGGGGGCCTATCTGGTCACGATGGCGGAATACTCCTACGGCCTGCCCCTGACCGATGACGTCGTCTGGATGTACACCGGCTTCACCAAAACGTTCGGCTATCTGGGCATCGCGGCGGCGTTCATCCTCACAGCCAAAAAGGAGCGCCGGAAGCGCACGGCTGCGGCCATTTTGCCGCTGGCGGTCACGGCATCGCTGGCGTCCATCACCGAACCGGTCGATTTTTTGTTCTGCTTCGTCTCGCCGGTGCTGTGGGTGATCCATGCGGCCCTTGCAGGCGGCTTCATGGTCCTGCTGGATGCGCTGCAGGTCCGGGCGTTCACCTCCAACCTGCTGGGTTCGCTGGTGTTCAACCTGAGTGCCGCCCCGCAGCAGATGCATCGCGTCCCGCTGCTCTACCTGCTGGGCGTTCTGGAGATCCTGACCTATGCGGTGGTCTTTTCGGTCATCATCCGTGTGTTCGACCTGCCCACGCCCGGCCGGGCACCGGAGCGGGAAACAGCCGCGCGGCAGATCGACCCGGAAGGCATCCGGCGGCTCCTGGCGGCGCTGGGCGGGCCGGGGAACATCTGCACGGTGGACAACTGCTTCACCCGGCTGCGCATCACCGTGAAAGATCCCGACCGGCTGGATACGGCGGCGCTGCTGGCCATGCCCCATAAAGGGCTGGTGCAGGACGGCCACTATTTGCAGCTGGTCTGCGGCTTGCAGGCAGCACAGGTGCGCCGGGCCGTGGACCGGGAACTGGAACAGTGTGCGGCGGTCTGAGTTGCTTTTTGGAAACGGAGCGGCTATAATTGGAGCAGACTTCTCCGGCATCGCCGCGCGATGCGGGGAGGCCGAAGCGTAAAAGAAACAGAAGGAGAACCCAAGATGCAGAAGTTTGAACTAGAGGGTCTGTTTGATTTTTTGAACAAAGGCGTCAGTGCCTTTCACTCTGCCGCAGCAGCAGCGGCCATTCTGGAGGCCAACGGCTATGAGGAGCGCCCCGAAAGCGCAGCCTGGGAGCTGGTGCCCGGCGGAAAATACTACACCACCCGCAACGGTTCGGCAGTGCTGGCCTGGCGGATGCCCAAAGGGGAGCTGACCGGCTGGCATGTCACGGCCAGCCACAGCGATTCCCCCACCTGGAAGATCAAGGAGCTGGACGGCGGCAAGGATGCCGTGTTTGCCCGCGCCGAGACCGAGGGCTACGGCGGCATGATCATGCCCACCTGGCTGGACCGTCCCCTGAGCGTGGCGGGCCGCATCCTTGTCCGGACGGAGAACGGCGTGAAGAGCATTCTCGTCCATCCGGACCGTGCGCTGGCCTGCATCCCGAACCTTTGCATCCACTTTGACCACGAGGTCAACAAGGGGAAGAACTACAACCCGCAGGTCGATCTGCAGCCCATCTTCGGTGCGGCGGGCACCACCCTGCGGCAGGTGCTGGCCGAGGAGGCCGGCGTCCGGGCCGAAGACATCCTCGACAGCGACCTCATGCTCTGCACCTGTGAGCAGGCCGTGCGCGTGGGCCTGAAGGGCGAGTATTTCATGTCCGGCCGCATCGACGACCTGGAGTGTGCCTACACCACTCTGTGGGGCTTTTTGCAGGGCCGCGGCGAAGAGGAAGGCCGCGGCGACATCTGGGTCATGTTCGACAACGAAGAGGTCGGTTCTTCCAGCCGTCAGGGCGCACAGGGCACCCTCATGTCCGATGTGCTGGCCCGCATCGAAGAAAAGCTGGGCGTCACCCGTGAGCAGAGCATCCGTGCCTGCACCAACAGCCTGCTGCTGAGCGCCGACAACGGCCACGCCACCCATCCCAACCACCCCGAAAAGAGCGACCCGGCCCATCCGGTCACGCTGGGCGGCGGCGTCCTGCTGAAATCCAACGCCCGCCAGACCTACACCACCAGCGGCCTGACCGGTGCGGCCTTCAGCGCCATCTGCCAGAAGGCCGGTGTGCCGGTGCAGTTCGCGTCCAACCGCGCCGATGTTCCCGGCGGCTCCACGCTGGGCAACCTGCTGGGCCACCAGATTTTGATCCCGATGGTGGACATCGGTCTGGCCCAGCTGGCGATGCACTCTTCCATGGAGACCGCCAGCTGCATCGACGCCGAGTACATGGCCAAGGCCGTGGCCGAATTCTATAACACCCCCATCTCTCAGCCGAAGGATGGCGAGTGGAAGCTGGGCCTGTGAGCCCGGTCGTCGGGCGGTTTGCCCCCAGCCCCAGCGGGCGGCTGCATCTGGGCAACCTTGCGTGCAGCCTGCTGGCCTGGCTGAGCGCCAGACATGCGGGCGGGCGCATCGTCCTCCGCATCGAGGATCTGGACGCGGAGCGCTGCCCCCGGAAATACGCAGACCTGCTGGAAGAAGATCTCGCCTGGCTGGGCCTCGTCTGGGACGAGGGTGGGAGCCGGGGCGGCCCTCACGGCCCCTATTACCAGAGCGAATGTGCAGAGATCTACACCCGCGCTTATCAGATGCTCGAAGCACAGGGGCTGGTCTACCCCTGCTTCTGCTCCCGCGCACAGCTCCATGCGGCCAGTGCGCCCCACACCTCGGACGGCAACGTCATCTATCCCGGCACCTGCCGGGATCTGACGCCTGCCCAGATCGCGGAAAAGCGCCGGGTCAAGGCACCGGCCTACCGGCTCAGAGTGCCCGATGAGGTCATCACCTTCCGGGATGGCTGCATGGGCCTCCACAGCGAGAACCTGCTGCGAGACTGCGGCGACTTCTACCTTCGCCGGGCAGACGGCGTCTTCGCCTACCAGCTGGCCGTCGTCGTGGACGATGCCCGGATGGGCGTCACCGAAGTCGTGCGCGGGGCAGACCTGCTCTCCTCCACGGCACGGCAGCTCTATCTGTACCGTCTGCTGGGCCTGACGGCCCCGCAGTTTGCCCACTGCCCGCTGCTGCTGGCCCCGGATGGGCGGCGGCTGTCCAAGCGGGACGGCGACCAGAGTCTGGAGAACCTCCGGGCAAAATACACCGCCGAAGAGATCGTGGGAAAACTGGCCTACGCCTACGGGCTGCAGGAAGAACCTGCCCCCCGCACACCGGAGAGCCTCGTGGCAGACTTTTCATGGGAAAAAGTTCCCCGGCACGACATCTGCCTGCCGGAAGGATTGTTTTAAGCAGCAAAAAAAGCACCTGCGGCGCAGGTGCTTTTTTTGCTGTATGAAGCTCAGGGATTCTGCAAAATGCGGTACTCGCTCCGCTCCAACGAGGAGGCGGCGCTGTCCACTGCCATGGCCAGCAGGATGCCCATGACCACATCGATGCAGCTGTGCTGTTTGAGCAGCACGGTGGAGGCGATGATGGACAGGCACAGCACCGCAGACGCCGGGCGCATCCAGCGGCGGCGGGGCTCTTCAAAGATGCGGCTGCGGTAGTAGGCCATCATCAGAGTGACCGAGTTGAAGACATGGATGGACGGGCAGACATTGGTGGCAGTGTCGGTGGAGTAGAGCTGACGGACGATCCGGGCGAAGATGTCCGAACCGTAGACGCGGTAGGGGCGGAGGTCCAGCCCGTTGGGGAGGATGACATAGACCGCCAGCGCGATGGTCATGCCCGCAAAGAGCGGCAGGCAGAGCCGCCAGAAGTCCGCGCGCGGGGCCTTCCACAGCAGATAGAACAGGGTGAACGGGATCCAGATGAACCACGCCAGATAGGGGATGACGGCATACTTGCAGAAGGGGATGAGGTCATCCAGATGGCAGTGGACCCAGACTTCCGGCACGGTGATGTTGACTTCGAGCCAGTGGAACACCGAGAGATAAAACACAAGATAGAACGCCATGAACCAGATGGGATGGCGGGAAAACCAGTTTCGCATGGAACACACTTCCTTTGTTTGGAGTTGGAAGGCAGAGCCTTCTTAAAGTTCTTAGCAGCGTATCATTATACGCCGGTCATCGCGCAAAAACAAGCCCTAAACAGGACAACTTCTCTAAAATATCTGTGAAAAATTTGTGCGACATGGGGAATTCGAGGGAGAGAGAACGGCTCCGGAACCGCCCTCTCTGAAAGGAATACGATCCAGAACCGGATTTTCCTGCAAAAGGGTACAAAAAAACCAGCCGCTTGCGCGGCTGGCTGGGAAAACAGATATTACCAGGGGATGGCAACGACTTCGGTCTCAGAGGGGTCGAACCCGATATCGCTGGCGTGGGAAATGAAGAAAGAACTTTCCTTTCCGGATGGAATGGGAGTCGTAAGCAGGACAAAGTCAGAAGAAACGACTTTGCCGTTCTTTTTCAGAATGACCGATACACGGGTGCGGTTGCAGGTGCATTTGCTCAGATTGCGCACCGTGCCGGAAATGACCGTATAATTCAGCCCGGAAGTCGTGGAATGGCCCGTTACGACAGCATGAAGGTCGGAAGAACGGACATTCTCCGCAGAAGGCTGGAAGCTGGAAGCGGTCGTGCTGGGCTGTGTGTATGCCGCGCTGGCCGGAACGCCCTTCTTGCATTTGTAGGTATAGGCAAAGCGGACCGTATCGCCCGGTGCGATGGTCTGAAGCATGAAATACGTGGTCTCCTGCACATTTCCGGCAGCATCCTTCAGGGTGAGGTCGACACGTGCACGGGAAACGCTGTATGCCGTATTGGGGTTGGTCGCCCGGAAAACACAACGCGCAACGTCCTCACCGGCTGCATCGTGATAGGCACTGAACGATTCCATCACAATGGACGGCTGCAATTTCGGGGCGGAGACTCCGCCGCTGTTTGAGTCATCGGGTTCGGTGCCGGAGTTGGTGCTGCCCGAAGAAGAGCCGTTGCTGCCTTCGCTGCCGCCCGGAACATCGGGCGTCGGGCCGCAGCCGGTCAGCAGGCAGCAGAACAGTGCCAGCGTGAGCAAAAGTGCGGTCAGAGAATGTTTCATCAGAGCGCCTCCTTTTCATCCAATCGTTTCCTGCTTCCTATTCTACACGTTTTCGGGCAGGAAAGCAATCCGGAAGCGCAGGCTCAGATGACTTTCTTTTCCAGCCAGCTCCCCTTGAAGAAGCGGATGGCAAAGAAGAGGGAGCGGAACAGCCAGTCCAGGAACATGCCGCCCCAGATGCTGAGCAGATTGCCCTGATGCAGGCCCAGGACCATCAGGTAGCAGAAGCCCACCCGGAACACCCACATGGAGAAGACGCTGACCGTCATCGTGAAGGTGGCGTCGCCGGCGGCGCGGAGAATGTTGGGCAGGGTGAAGCTGGACGGCCAGATGAACAGCGAGATGATGTTGAACCAGACCATCACCTGCAGCGCCATGGCGTTGGACTCCGGGGAGAGGTTGAACCAGGACAGGGTGATGCGGTTCAGGAAGAAGAAGGCCGACAGGTTCATGATCCAGGCGCCTGCATAGGCCACCAGCAGGAAGCGGCGGGCGTAGTGTTTGGCCTGCTCTTTTTCGCCTGCACCCAGGCACTGGCCGATGACGGTGAGCACCGCCATGCCGACCGCGTTGGCCGGAACATTCAGGAAGGTGGTGATGTTGCCCGCCACGGCGTTGGCCGCAATGGCCGAGGTGCCGAGGGTGGACGTCAGGCTGGAGACCGACAGTTTGCCGATCTGGAACATGCCGTTCTCGATGCCGGCCGGGATGCCCACCCGCAGGATGCGGCGGATGAGGGGCAGGTCGGGCTTCAGATCGGTCAGGTGCTCGATGCGGAGCAGACAGCCGGGCTTTTCCAGCAGGTAGATGACCGCAAAGCAGGCGATCATCCGGGAGACAAGGCTGGCCAGCGCGGCACCCATGACGCCCATCTTAAAGTAGAAGATGAGCACGGCGTTGCCGCCGATGTTCACCACGTTCATCACCAGACTGGACAGCATACTGATCTTGCTGTTGCCCTGTGCGCGGAAGAGCGCCGCTCCGGCGTTGTACACACCGATGAAGGGGTAGCTCAGCGCCGAGAGCAGGAAATACGTCTCGGCGTAGCGCATAACGTCGGCGTCAATGGAGCCGAAGATGCCCCGCAGGATGCCGTGCCGACCCACCGCCACCACGGCGGCGACCACGACACTGAGCGAGATCATGATGAACAGGATCTGGGCGGCGGCGGCCTTGGCGTTCTTCGGCTCCCGGTGGCCGATGTACTGGCTGGCGACGACGGCACCGCCGGTGGCAAGCGCGCTGAGCAGCTGGATCATCAGCACGTTGAACGAGTCCACCAGGCTGACGCCCGACACGGCCGCTTCGCCGACCGAGGAGACCATCAGGGTATCGGCCAGACCGATGGTCACGCTGAGCGCCTGCTCGGCGATCAGCGGCAGCAGCAGGGCAATGAGCTGTTTGCGGGTAAACAGCGGCTTGGTTGTTGTGGTTGTCATAGTTCCTCCTCTTACACCGGAATGTCATAGAACTAAGCATAACGCGGAATCGCAGGAAAATCAAGATGTTGTATCCAAGAATCTCGCAAAATTTTAAGAAACAAAGTGCTGTCGGTTCCCTTTACCCCTGCGGTGGGATGTGATAGAATGAAACCGGACTTCTGTGTGCAGCACAGAAGGAGAAGGTAAATGAATGAACGATTCCATAGAGAGAGGAAAGATTATGCCAAAGGCAGCCCATAAAGTCGTGGTCATCGGGCACCGCAACCCGGACACCGACTCCATCTGCTCCGCCATTGCGTATGCGGAACTGAAAAACAAGACCAGCGACCTTGTCTGCGAGGCGCGCCGCGCAGGCAGGATGAACCAGGAGACCGAGTTCGTCCTGAAAAAGTTCGGCGTGACCCCGCCCCGCATGTGCACCGACGTCAACCCGAAGATCCGGGATGTGGATTACCGCGAGATGCCCGGCATCCCCGGTGCCACCAGCCTGCGCCGTGCGTGGGAGATCATGCGCGACCAGAAGATCGACACCCTGCCCATCACCAGCGCGGAAAACGATCTGGAGGGCATCATCACGGTCAAGGACATCGCGACCGCCAACATGGACGTCTTCGACACCGGCGTTCTGGCCAAGAGCCAGACCAGCTTCCGGAACATCCTCGAAACGCTGGGCGGCACCATGGTGGTGGGCGACGAGAACGCTGTCTGCACCACCGGCCACATCAAGATCGGCACCGCTACCCCCGAAATGCTGGAAAACAGTGTGGAAAAGGGCGACATCGTCATCCTGACCAACCGGTACGAGAGCCAGCTGTGCGCCATTGAGAAGGAGGCCTCCCTCCTCATCATCTGCAACGGCTCCAAGGTGGGCCACACCATCCAGCGCATCGCCGACGAAATGGGCGTCGCCATCATGACGACCCCCTACGATACCTACGCGGCCGGCAAGCTCATCAGCCAGTGCGCCCCCATCTCCTATTATATGACCCGCGAAGACATCCTGAAGTTCACCCTCGTCACGCCGGTGGCGGATGTCATGCGCGTTATGGCCAAGGTGCGCCACCGCTATTTCCCCATCCTCGATGAAGAGGGCAAATACTGCGGCATGGTCAGCCGCCGCAACATCATCGCCCTGCGCAAGCGCCGCATCATCCTGGTGGACCACAACGAGGCCACTCAGGCCGTGGAGGGCTTTGACCAGGCGGAGATCCTGGAGATCATCGACCACCACCGCATCGGCAGTCTGGAGACCAGCGGCCCGGTCTACTTCCGCAATCAGCCGGTGGGCTGCACTGCAACCATCATCACCCAGATGTACGACGAGAACGGCGTGGAGATCCCGGCCCAGATCGCCGGTCTGCTGCTGGCGGCCATCCTGTCGGATACGCTGGTCTTCCGCAGCCCCACCTGCACCCCGGTGGATGTGGCGGCGGCCAAGCGTCTGGCCCAGATCGCCGGTGTGGACATCGACGAGTTTTCCACCGAAATGTTCGAAGCCGGTGAAAAGCTGGACGGCAAGACCCCCGAAGAGGTCTTTTTGCAGGACTTCAAGGTCTTCATGTGCGGCGATATCCGCTTCGGCGTGGCGCAGGGCAGCTACATGACCCGCAAGAACCTGCTGGCCGCCGAAAAATTGCTCAAACCCTACCTCGAAGAGGCCCGCAACAAGCAGAATGTGGAGGATATCTATATGCTGCTGACCGATGTGCCAAAGGAGGAGAGCGTCGTCATCTGCGAAGGCCGCTATGCCGCCGAGGTGCTGTCGGACGGTTTTGAGACCCAGCCCGCCGAAGACGGCAGCTGGACCCTGCCCGGCGTTGTCAGCCGCAAAAAGCAGTTCATCCCCGCCATGATGAGCGCATATCAGGAACTGTAAAGCCCCGAACAAACACGAAGCCCCCCGGAAGCCTGCATTCCGGGGGGCATTGTGTTGAGTGGGAGTTCAGCCTGCGATGCCTTTTCCATTTCTTTATAAGAAGCATAACACAAAATCGTGGTGAAATTGTGTAAATTCGGGACGAATTTTCACAGCCTGCGGCGGCTCGTGTGCAGATCGTTCCGGAAGATGCGCCCGGCCACCGGTTGAGAGGGCCTGTTTTTTGTGGTACAATAGAGGCGGAAATTTGCGAAAGAAAGGATCTTTTGATGCAGCTGTTTGAACTGGTCTCCCCGCGTCTGTTCCGCCCGCTGGCGGGGCCGAACCGGGCGTTTTATGCCGAGCTGCTCCTGCTGCTGTGGGAGGAGTGCCGCCATACGGCGGATTACAGCATCTCCCGCGCCGAAGCCGTCTCCCGCGCGGAGGATTACTTTGCGGCGCTGGCAAAGCCGCTGGCGCTGGACGCCGACGACGCCGGAGACGAGGCCGAGCAGCCCACCCGCGACCCGCATCTGCTGGCGCTGGGCTTTCTGCTGCGGCTGCGGCGCACCGGCTGGCTGGAAGAGCAGCCCGGCAGCTACGAGGAGGAACCTTCGCTGGCCTTTGTGCCGGAGGTGACGCCTCTGCTGGAAGCGCTGGAAGAGATCCTGAACCCGCGCGTCGTCACCTATACCGGCAAGCTGTACAAGGCCTGGCAGCTGCTGCGGGGCATCGGGGAGGAGAAGAGCCCCTACGAGAATGTCCTGCGGGAGGTCGCGTCCGACCTCGAAGCGCTGAACAAGTCGCTCCGTGCGCTCAATGCCTCCATCGGCCACTACATCGACCGGCTCACCCGCAACCGCACCCCGCAGGAGGTGCTGGAGCTGTTCGACCAGTACGAGGAAAAGGTCGTTGCGGCAGCGTACCACCGGTTCAAGACCAGCGACAACCTGTTCAACTACCGCGCCTACCTCGAAGAGGGGCTGGACGACTGCGAGGCAAACTATCTGCCGCAGCTGGCGCTGGATTATGCCCGCGTGGAGCGCTGTGCGCCGAACGAGGCCGCCCCGGCGGTGCGGGCCCTCATCCAGAAGCAGCGGGATGCGCTGGAAGAGATGAGCGGCCTGATGAAGCAGATCGACGCCAGCCACATCCGCTACCGCAAGCGTGCCGTGCAGCGGGCGCAGTTTCTGCTGCTGAGCGACCGCTCGGCGCAGGGCAGCGTCACGGCACTGCTCCGCCGCTATGCCGAGGAGATCAAGACGCCGGACCAGCTGTTCGAACCGGATGACGGCCCGGTGGCAAAGCATCTGCACCTTTACCCGGTGCAGGTCTTCGGCGAAAAGCCGCTCTACCCGCCCGCCGCGCCCCGCAGCGAGGTGCCGCTCAGGCCGGTGGAGACCGGAACGCTGGACCCGGAACAGCTGCAAAAGGAGCAGCAGCTCCTGCTGGAATACGCCCGGATGGCCGTGACCGAAGAGAACGTGGCCCTGCTGGCGCAGCAGGCCCTTGCCGCCCGCAGGCAGGTGGCGGCGTCCACGCTGGCCGACGAATATCCCAGCGACTTTGCCCGCATCATCGGCCTGCACACCTACTCGCAGTCGCCGCGGCGGGACTATGACATCGAACGGACCGGGAAGTGGGTCGAGCGGGGCGGCTTCCGGTTCGAAGAATTTATCCTGATGCCCCGCAAGGAGGAGCCCCATGGCCGAAACGAATAAACTGCTGGAAGAGACCGCAAACTATCTGCTCAGCCACTGCTTTCTGCTGGGCGGCGTGGAGGACCAGCGGTCAAAGTATCTCTACGTGCAAGACCACCTGAACGAGGTGCGGGCCGTGTTCGCACCGCTGGGCTATGCGGTCCTGCTCTACCCGGCCCCGCTGCAGGCGGCGGCGCTCGTCAACGAGCACGAGGGTAGCCAGGCCCGGCTGCTGAAATACGAGAGCATCCTGCTGCTGGTGCTGCGCCTGCTCTACCTGCAAAAGCGGGAGAGCCTCTCGGCCAGCGCAGACCAGGTGCTGGTCACGGTGGAAGAAGTGCAGGCCGAACTGCAAAAAATGAACCTGCCCCGGCGGCTGGACCAGCTCACGCTGGAAAAGCTGCTGCGCACCCTGCGCCGGTACAATCTGGCCCGGTCCCTGGGCCGCCTGACCGGGCTGGACAGCCGTATCGAAGTCTTCCCGACCGTGCTGCTGGCGCTGCCGGATGCCGACCTCGCCGATGCCGCTGCCGAGAGCAGCCGCACCCGGAACGAGCTGGCCCTGTACGAACGCCCGGAGGGCGAATCCAGTGCGGAGGATGAAGAATGATCGAATTAAAACGCCTGAAACTCATCAACTGGCACAACTTTGAGAACGTCACCTTCGACTGTGCCCGCCTGACCTATATGATCGGCGTCAACGCCGTGGGCAAGACCACCATCCTGGACGCCATCCGCTACTGCCTGACCACCAACCGCAATTTCAATGCCCTGGGCAATAAAAAGAGCGGCCGCACCCTGCAAGGCTCCGTCCACGCCAAGCAGCGCGGCGAGAACGCCTACCGCCGCCCCGGCCGGACAGTGGCCTATATCGGTGCCGAGTTCTGGGACAGCGCCAAGCGGACGCCCTTCGTCATCGCGGTGCGCGTCGAGTCCGAGGGCCCCATGCAGGAGCTTCACCCCGGCGACCAGACCTGGTACATCTCCGAGGACGGCATCACGCTGGAAAAGCTGCCCTTCCTCGACCCGCGCACCGGGGCCCCCAGCGCCAGAGAGGATTTCAAGCCCGCCGTGGGCCGGCTCTCCTATACCCGCAGCCCCAGCGAGGCGCGGGACCGCATCTGCCGTGCGCTGGGCATCGGCCGCGCATCCAGCCCGCTGGGCAAAAAGTTCAATGAGGTGTTCCAGATGGGCACCAGCATGGACGAGATCCCGAACTTCCGGGAATTTCTGTATCAATACATTCTGCCTCAGCCGGAACTGGATCTGGACGCGCTGCAGGGCGACCGGGTGGAGCTGGAAAACCTCCACGCCGTGCTGGCCGAGGCGCAGACCCGCGCCGCCGCGCTGGAACAGATCGTGGAATACGGCCGGGAAGCCGTATCCAGAGAGACGGACGCCCTGGTCAACCGGGGCGCGGCCCTGCTGGCCCGCGCCGAGGCCGACGCCGGAGAAGACGCCGTCTGGCAGGGGCATCTCGACGCCGGACGCCGCCAGCTGGCCGAGCGGAACGCCGCCTATGAAGCGGCCAAGAACGCCGAGGCAGAGGCCCGCCGGGCCTATCTGGCCGCCCATGGGGCAGCTTCGGCCAGCGGCGAGGGCCGTGCGCTGGACGCCATGACCGAGGAACTGGCCCGCAGGAAGACCGCACTGGATGCCGCCGCCCGGAAGGTGGCGGCGCTGGAACAGACGGCGGATGCCGTCACGAACCTGCTGACGGTGCTGGCCCGCAGCGGCTTCGGGGTCGAAAAGGCGCTCTGGCCGGTCGCTCTGACCGCAGAACAGCTGCCCGCGCTGACCGAAGCGCTGGACCGGCTCGAAAAGCCGCTGGAAGAGCAGTATTTTGCCGCACGGCAAAACGCCGCCGACCTGGCCCGCGCACAGGAAGAAAAGCGCGCCGAACTGGACGCGGTTTCGGGCGGCAAGTGGGTCTACCCCCACGGCGATGCCGCCACCAGAGTCCGCGATGCCGTCAACGCCGAGCTGAAGAGCCGGGGCATGACGCCGGACGCAAAGATTTTCTGTGAGCTGCTGAACGTGGCCGACGAGAGCTGGCAGGACTGTGTGGAAGCCTGCCTCGGCGACCGCCGGTTCGATATTCTTGTTCCGCCCAACCACTACGCCGCCGCCAAGAGCGCCTTTGTGGCGCTGGGCGAAACGGTCGGGCCCATCAGCCTGCTGGATACGCCGGGCATCCGCACCGCCAACCGCCGCGCGGAGACCCGCCCGGCTGACAGCCTAGCCGCTCAGGTGGAGAGCGAGAACCCGCTGGCCGCACAGTATGCGGACACCATCCTCCGCCGCATTGTCTGCTGCGAGACGCCGGACACGCTGGAACACTTCCCGGACAGCGCCACCCGTGACCTGCTGCGCCACCATCCGTTCCGGCTGGAACGCCTGCGCCGGCCCCAGCGGTACATCGGTCTGGACGCCCGCCGCGCCCGCGCCGGTGCGCTGGAAGAGGAGCTGACGGCCCTCGGTGAACGCCGCCGCGAGGCCGTGCAGACCGAACGGTCGCTGAAGACGGCCTACGACCAGTACCAGAACATCCTGCGCGGCCGCGCACTGGAAACGCTGGCCGGGCTGTGGGAAGGCCGGGACGCCCTTGCTGCCGCCAAAGCCGACTATGCGGCACAGGCCCAGAAGCTGGCCGACTGCCGGGAGAACCCGCTGCTGCAGGAGCTGTATCGGGAAGAGGAGACCCGCGAAGCTGCCTGGGAAGCGGCCCGCAAGGCAGTGGAACAGGCAGGCGGCGATATCCGCGTCTGTGAAAAGCAGCTGGCTTCCTGCGCGGCAGAGCAGGGCCGGGCCGTGGCCGCAGCGCAGCAGAGCGCCGGGGCGGCCCAGACCTTCTTTGAAGAATACCCGCTGCTGGAGCCGCTGGCGCAGGAGCGCAAAAAGGGTCTCATGACCGGGGGCCGCACAGCCCGCGCCGCCGCCCAGACGGCCGAAAAGGCGCAGACCAAACTGGACGACACCCTGCAAAGCTACCTCACTGCCACGCTGGAACCGGCCCAGAAGGCGTACAACGAGCGGTATGTCTGCGATTATCCGCTGGGCCTTGCGGGCATCGAGCAGTACCGCGCCCAGCACGAGAGCCTCGTCCGCATCGACCTGGAGCGTTACGCTGCCCGCCTGGACCAGGCCCAGCGCGACTGCAAGGACCGCTTCCGGAAGGATATCCTCTTCCGGATGAAGGACGATATCTTCAATGCCCGCCGCCAGTTCCGGGAGCTGAACAAGGTGATGGAGCAGCTGACCTATGGCGAAGAGGTCTACCGCTTCGAACTGGAACCCAGCCGCGACCCGCAGCTGGCTGCGTTCTATCAGGTCATCGTGGACAAGGGCAACCAGCAGATGACCGACGGCGACTCGCTGGACAACCTCGCCGCCACCGCCGACCCCGTCTATGAGCGTCAGGTGGACGAGCTGATGGAAAAGATCATGGCCGACGTGGACGAGAACACCCGCGCCCGGCAGGAGGGCCGCAGCACCTCCGGTGCCACCCTGTCCGACTATGTGGATTACCGCACCTATCTGGACTATGACATCAAGGTCACGAACACGGTCTCCGGCCAGCAGGCGTATCTGTCCCGCGTCAGCCGCGATTCCTCCGGCGGCGAGAATCAGGCCCCGTTCTATGTGGCCATCTGCGCTTCGCTGCTGCAAATTTATCAGAAGAGCGAGAACAGCATCCGTCTGGTCCTGCTGGACGAGGCCTTCAGCAAGATGACCAGCGACCGCATCCGCCCCATGATGGAGCTGTTCCGCCGCCTGCAATTGCAGGTCCTGCTCATCTCCACCGTCGAGAAGAGCACGGCCATCCAGCCCTATTGCGACATCACCTATTCCATCGTGCGCCATGGCGACGCCAACGCCATCGCGCCGTTTTACCGGCTGACGGCCCCGCAGCCCGCGCCGGAGAAGGAGACTGAACCATGAGCGATACCCTTGCAAAATTCTGGCTGTTTGCCACCCACTGGACCAAGCTCGACACCTTTGACAACGAGGAGGAGCTGAACGACGAACTGGAACTGCTCCAGCGCCAGAGCCTGCCCACCAAGGTCCGCACGATGAAAAACAAAGAGGGCAAGGAAGAACTCGTCCTCTACGTCAAGCAGGCCGACCGCGATTATGCCCGCTACTGCACCGGCTGGCGCCCCGGCGGGATGATGTGAAAAAGGAGATCTCATGCCAAAGCATCCCATCCAATTGTCCGATCACTTTACCTATTCCCGGCTGATCCGGTTCGTGCTGCCCTGCATCGGCACCATGCTGTTCACCTCCATCTACGGCATCGTGGACGGCCTGTGCGTCTCGAACTTTGTGGGCAAGACGGCCTTTGCGGCGGTCAACCTCATCATGCCGCTGCCCATGCTCATCGGCAGCATCGGCTTTATGCTGGGCACCGGCGGCAGCGCCATCGTGGGCATCACGCTGGGCGAGGGCGATGGAAAAAAGGCGGACGAACTTTTCAGCCTCTTCCTCAGTTCGGCCCTTGCAGCGGGCATCGTGTTCAGCGCCGTTGGTCTGGTCATCATTGAGCCGGTGGCGGAGCTGCTGGGCGCAAAGGGGGAGATGCTGGACTATGCGCTGCGGTATGGCCGCATCCTGCTGGTCAGTGTGCCGACCTTTATCTTGCAGAACATGTTCCAGAGCTTTTTCGTTACGGCTGAAAAGCCCCACCTGGGCTTCGCCTTCACCGTGGGCGCGGGCTGCACCAACATGGTGCTGGACGTCGTGCTGGTGGGGGTGCTCCGCTGGGGCGTCGAGGGTGCCGCGGTCGCGACCTTCCTCAGCCAGATCGTCGGCGGCCTGCTGCCGGTGTTCTATTTCCTGGACCGGAACAACACCAGCCGCCTGCACCTGAGCCGGACGAAGTTCCATGGCCGCGTTCTGCGGAATGCCTGCATCAACGGCTCGTCGGAGCTGATGACCAACCTCTCCATGTCGCTGGTCAACATCCTCTACAACTACCAGCTCCTCCGCTTTGCGGGCGAGGACGGCGTGGCGGCCTACGGCGTCATCATGTATGCCGCCTTCCTCTTTGTGGCCGTCTTCGTGGGCTATGCCGTCGGCAGCGCCCCCATCGTCAGCTACCACTACGGTGCCCGCAATCACCGGGAGGTCCACAACCTTTATTCCATGAGCTTCCGCCTCATCGGCGTGGTGGCCGTCGTCATGACCATCGGTTCGATGTTCCTCATCCCGCATGTGGCCCGCATCTTTGTGGGCTACGATGCCGGGCTGCTAACACTGACCACCCACGCCTTCCGGCTCTATGCGCTGAGCTTCCTCATCATGGGCTTCAATGTCTATGCGTCGTCCTTCTTTACCGCGCTGGGCGACGGTGTGACGAGCGCCCTCATCTCCTTCCTGCGCACCCTGTTGTTTCAGGTGGCGGCGGTCTTCGCACTGCCGGCGCTCATGGGGATGGATGGCATCTGGCTGGCCGTCACGGCCGCCGAGCTTGCCGCGCTGGGGGTGAGCGTGTATATGTTCGTGACAAAAGATCAGAAATTCCAGTACCGTCATGTGTGACGCGCCATAACAAAGAAAGCCGCCGGGGCCCCGGCGGCTTTCTTTGTCATTCAAACGTATATTCGACGAACTCGCAGTTCCGGATGCCGAAAGCGGCATACTCCTCGTTGGTCATATCGTAAAAGTAGGACTGCACCACGCGGGCGATGCCGTTGTGGGCGACCAGCAGATAGGTCTTGCTCTCGTCGGCCCGCAGTTCGTCCAGCAAGTCGTAGATGCGCTGGGCCAATTGCAGCATGCTTTCGCCGCCGGAATAGCGGTCGGCGAAGTGGGTCTTGGAGACTTTGAACTCGGCCCCATCGCGGGGCGTCCCCTCGTAGCGGCCAAAGCACTGCTCCCGCAGGCGGGGTTCCGGGCGGGCCGGGATGCCGGTGGCCTCGGCGATGGCCAGGGCCGTGTCGGCGGCGCGGGACAGGGGAGAGTATAAAATCTCGTCGATGTGGACCCCGCTGTCCCGGACATGGGCCCCCAGCGCAGCGGCCTGCGCCCGGCCGCGGGCGGTCAGCGGGCTGTCGGTCATGCCGCAGATCTTGTTTTCAACGTTCCAGACGGTCTCGCCGTGGCGGGTAAAATATAAGTTGTGCATAGAGGCTCCTTCAGAGTTTGATGAGGGTGTGGTGGTCGAGCCGGACGGTATCGCCCTCGTCGATGCCAAGGCGGGTCAGCTCAGCGTCCGGGTAGGCGATGACCCGGCGTTCACCGGTCTCGTCCTCCAATAAGACATCGCAGCAGACGGGCTGCCCTTCCGGCAGCTCCTCGCAGCCGTACAGCTGCTCGTCGATGCGCAAAACGCGGTATGTCATACGATCTTCCTCGAAAAATACAATGTTCTCGTTTTACAGATGATTCTCCCGGCAGGGGAGAACGTGGTATTCTTATTATAAAGCCCCGATGCGCTGCCGTCAACTTGACAGCCCGGCGCCGGGGCTGATACAATAGGACAAAATGGTTCCACACGACGCCAAAAGGAGAGAAGAGCTTGAACATTACAGAATTGCGCTATCTGGTCGCCATCATGCAGTGGGGGTCGGTCAGCGCTGCGGCAAAGCAGCTGTATGCGGCCCAGCCGAACATCAGCAAGGCGCTGAAAAATCTGGAAGAGGAGTATCACATCCGCATCTTTGAGCGCTCCTCCACCGGCATGATCCCCACTGAGCAGGGGCGGCGGTTCATCGAGCAGGCCGAGCGGGTGCTGGAAGATGTGGACCGCCTGAGCCGGAGCGTCGAGGAAGAGCAGGAGCGCTGCGCGGAGCTGCGGGTGATGCTGCCCCATGCGACCTATGCGTCCTATGCGGCGGTGGATTATCTGGAACAGGCGGTGCATCTGGAGCGGGTGCACATCCACATCCGGGAGGGTGGCTCGATGGAGGCGCTGGATTTCGTGCTGCGGCGGGGCTATCACCTGGCGCTGCTGCGCTATGCGGTGGAGGACGATGAGCACTACACCCACTACTGCGCCCGGCGGGGGCTGAAGATGGAGCCGGTGATGGACTTTGAATATCAGCTGCTCACCAACCGGGACGGCCCGCTGGCCCGGCACGAGGTGCGCGACCTGACCGAACTGAACCAGTATATGGAAATCCTGCACGACGACTTTCAACTGCCCGGCGAGGAGGGCGGCGACGGTGTGCGCTGGCATGTGAACCAAGCCCGGCGCATCCATGTGTATGAGCGGTGCAGCCAGTTTTCGATCTTGCAGCGGCTCCCGTCCGCGTATATGTGGGCGTCGCCCATGCCCCGCAAGGCGCTGGAACAGTATCATCTGGTGCTGAAAAAATGCCCGGCCCAGCGCCAGCAGATGCGGGATGTCCTGGTCTATCCGGACAAGGGCGGCCTGCGGGCGGAGGAGCAGGCATTTGTCGATCTGCTCCACAAACAGGCGGCCCAGACCGTGAAATGAGCAGCCGCCGGCAAAGAAGCGGCTAAAGTTTTGGCTCCAGAGTGCCTGGGCGGTCTGCTGAACAGCAAGACCGCGGAGGGTGCGACCATCTACAATATGGCGGTTGCATACCCTGTGGGTATCCTCTTTGCCGCCGCGATGCTGGCCCTGTTTATCCACGCCACCAAAAAGGCTGGTGTCAGGAAAGCCGCATGATCCGATGCGATCCTGAGTTCCTCTTCGAATATTTGCCCATTCACAGAAGACCGGCCGCCGGGAAGTCCCCGAACGGCCGGTCTTCGTTTGCAACGGGAGAAACCCGGCTGAATGACACGAAAAAAGCACTGAAAATCGCGCAAAAATTGCAGGCGTGGTCAAACTGCACAAAAAACAGGCGGAAAGTTTGGGAGCTGCAACTTTCGTCGGTCAAAATCGCACAGAGAACGTTTTCGAAAAAGAAAATTTACCGAGGAGACGCTAAAAATATTTTCCAAAAGAAACGCCTGAAACCCCACCATATACTTTTTGATATGAGGGCTATGCAGGAAAGATATTATTCGAGTTATGAAAAATGTGTTAACATGAAGCCAGACATGGACCACGCACGGCAGAATGGGGCCGTGGGCGTGGATCTGAAAAAGGAGGTTTCTGGTATGATTAGTTTCTTACTCTGTCTGGCGCTCCTGATCGTAGGCTATTTTGTCTATGGCAAGATCGTGGACAACACGTTTGGACCGGACGACCGTGAAACTCCCGCTGTGCGCATCAACGATGGCGTTGACTACGTCGTGATGCCGCAGTGGAAGCTGTTCCTCGTCCAGCTGCTGAACATTGCGGGCCTCGGCCCCATCTTTGGTGCACTGCAGGGTGCTCTGTGGGGCCCTGTGGTGTTCCTGTGGATCACCTTCGGCACCATCTTTGCAGGCGGCGTCCACGACTACTTCTCCGGTATGATGAGCGAGCGCAACGAAGGCGCTTCCATCGCAGAAGTTACCGGCAAGTATCTGGGACCTGTGATGCAGAACATCATGCGTGTGTTCTCTGTCGTGCTGCTGATCATGGTCGGCACGGTGTTCGCAGTCGGCCCTGCTGGCCTGATCGTGACCCTGTGCAAGAACAGCGGGATGAGCGGTGTGCTCACCACCACCCTGTTCTGGCTGATCATCATCCTGGTCTATTACTTCATCGCGACCTTTATCTCCATTGATGCCATCATCGGCAAGATCTACCCGGTCTTCGGCATCTGCCTGATCATCATGGCAGTGGGCGTTATCTTTGGCATCTTCACCAACCCCGCCTACACCATCCCCGAACTGTGGGATCACTTCGGCAGCATGCACCCGTCGGGCACCCCGATCTGGAGCTTCATGTTCATCACGGTCGCCTGCGGCGCTATTTCCGGCTTCCACTCCACCCAGTCTCCTCTGATGGCTCGCTGCATGAAGAGTGAGAAGCAGGGCCACTTCGTCTTCTACGGCGCAATGGTCTGCGAAGGCATCATCGCTCTGATCTGGGCTGCTGCCGGCTGCTCTCTGTACGAAGTCACCGGTGGTCTGAACACCGGTCTGGCCGCTGCTCTGGCCGAAGGTCAGTCCGCCGCCATCTACGACGTCTGCTCCAAGACCATGGGCGGTATCGGCATTGCCCTGGCAATGATCGGCGTCGTCATCTGCCCCATCACCTCTGGTGATACCGCGTTCCGTTCCGCTCGTCTGACTCTGGCCGACTGGCTGAAGCTGGATCAGGACAGCTACGCAAACCGCCTGAAGCTCTGCATCCCCGTTCTGGGTGTCGGCGCCTTCCTGGGCATCGGCAATGCGCTGGGCTTCATCAACTACACCGTGATCTGGCGTTACTTCAGCTGGACCAACCAGACGCTGGCCATGATCGTCCTGTGGGCTGCTTCCATGTACCTGTTCAAGGAGAAGAAGAACTACTGGATCACCGCTGTGCCCGCTACCTTCATGAGCGCCGTGTCCTGCACCTACTTCGTGCTGGCTCCGGAGTGCCTGGGCGGCCTGCTGAACAGCAAGACTGCTGAGGGTGCCACCATCTACAATACGGCGGTCGCATACCCTGTGGGTATCGTCTTCGCCGTTGCAATGCTGGCCCTGTTTATCCACGCTACCAAGAAGCACACGGAGAAGAAAGCCGCATAACCCATTCAAGGCGGCATAACCCCCTGTGATCTCAAGACCGGCCGCTGCCCACACCAGCGGCCGGTCTTGCTTTTGGCTAAGAGTGGAAAAGACTCTTGCATTTTGTGAAAGACAGTGGGACAATGGGTACAAACAAAACGCAAAAGAGGGATACACTATGCTGTTCAAACCTGCACAACTGGGTCTGGCAAAACTCGGCGCTGCCGAGCTGGAAGCAGACAAAAAAGCCTGCAAAAAGATCGGCCCCTGCGGCGTCGGCAAAAAGGCGCTGTACCTCAACAGCTTTTACATCGACCGCTGCTATTATCTGCCTTACGGCAGCATCACCCGCGCATTCAAGCGGGTCGCCATGAGCCAGGGCGGCTTTACCGGCAAAGGGATGTTTGCCTCCATGGCCTATCTGGTGGTGGAGTACGACGGCGGCAAGCAGAAGCAGTGCAACTTCAAGGATGAGCGGGACGTGGACGCCCTGCTGGACGTTCTGGCCAAAGAGCAGCCGCAGATCAAGCGGCTGAGCGCGGCAGGTGAGCAGACCGTGCAGAAGAAGGAGGCCGAAAAGGCCGCCCGCAAGCTGCCGGAGCTGACGAAAGACGCCGAGCACAGCCTGACGGTGCTGCGCCGGGCAAAAGAGTATCTGGAAGCCAAGCCGGAGATCTCGGATGAGCTGAGCGCCGCCGAGCGCCGCAAGCGCGCCCAGCTGCAGAGCAAGCCGGTGTACCGCTATGTCGCATTGGCCATCTTCCTGTTCGGCCTTGTGGCCGCAGCCTACGGCCTCTATGCCATCACGAACCATGTGGGCAATTACGGCATCTACTTTGCGCTGTTCGGCTTTGCGGCCATCTTCCTCTTTTCCAGCTACAACATGCTGCCCACCGCCCGCAACAACCACAGCGCCATCATGAAGCGGGCCGACCGGGCCGAGCAGGCCGCAGCGGACTATGTGAAGCACTACCCGAACGGTGCGTTCCCGGTGCCGAGCTATTACGCACACCCGACCGTCCTCAAGCAGATGATGGACGCCATCGAAGAGGGCCGCGCCGTCACCGTGCCGGAGGCGCTGGAGGCCGTCAAGGCCCGCCTGAAGGCGCTGAACGCCGACGTTCAGGTCGAGCAGGAGGAATACGACGAGGTCGTCCTCATCAAGGCGATGTTCCTGAACCACCAATACGCATAAGAGAACCAACGAAAGCTCCTCGTTTCCGGGGAGCTTTTGTTGTGCCAAACTTCTTGCACGGCGCAGAAGGTCGGTTTATAATGAGGACAGAGAGCAGGTTTGAGAACACAAGGAGGTCTTGATATGAAGGATATGGTCACGCTGGGCAGCACCGGCATCACGGTGAACAAGAACGGCTTTGGTGCCCTGCCCATCCAGCGCATCGCCCAGGAGGACGCCGTCCATCTGGCCCGCAAGGCTTACAAGGCAGGCATCCGCTTCTTTGATACCGCCCGCGCCTACACCGACAGCGAGGTCAAGCTGGGCGAGGCGTTCGACGGCATCCGCAGCGATGTCTACATCGCCACCAAGACGGCAGCGGAAACCGCAGAGGATTTCTGGAAGGACCTGCATACCTCCCTGAAAAACCTGCGCACCGACTACATTGACATCTACCAGTTCCACAACCCGGCCTTCTGCCCCCGGCCCGGAGACGCCTCCGGCCTGTACGATGCCGCGCTGGAAGCGAAGGCCAAGGGCCTGATCCGGCACATCGGCATCACCAACCACCGCCTGACCGTGGCGAAGGAAGCCATCGAGAGCGGTCTGTACGAGACGCTGCAGTTCCCGTTCAGCTACATCTCCGGCCCGCAGGAACTGGAACTTGTGGAACTCTGCAAGGAGAAAAAGATGGGCTTCATCGCGATGAAGGGCCTGTCCGGCGGCCTCATCACCAACAGCGCCGCCGCCTATGCCTTCGAGGCCCAGTACGACGGCGTCCTGCCCATCTGGGGCGTCCAGCGGGAGACCGAGCTGGACGAGTTCCTCTCCTACATCAACGACCCGCCCCGGATGAACGATGAACTGCGGGCCGTCATCGAGAAGGACCGCGCCGAACTGTGCGGCGATTTCTGCCGGGGCTGCGGCTACTGTATGCCCTGCCCGGTGGGCATCGAGATCAACGACTGCGCCCGCATGAGCCTGCTCCTGCGCCGGTCACCTGCGGCGGCCCATCTGAGCCCGGAGGGCCAGGCCAAGATGAAGAAGATCGAGGACTGCCTGCACTGCAACCAGTGCCGGAGCAAGTGCCCCTATGGTCTGGATACGCCCGCGCTGCTGGCCCGCAACTACGAGGACTATAAGCGGGTGCTGGCGGGAGAAGTAAAGGTATAACGAACCACAAAAAAGGCAGATGCCGCATCGAACGGCATCTGCCTTTTCTTATGTCTGAACGGTTTACAGCGACGCAGGGACCGGCTCCCGGAAGATTTTCATGGCCTGCTTATAGCAGTGGACGAAGTAGACGACCTCCGCCAGAGCGGTCAGCATCCAGGAGCAGGGGTAGAGCAGATAAAGCGAGGGGATGGTGTGGAAGTGGGCAAAGATGGTGTACACCCAGATGACGCGGAAGACGCAGGAGCCCAGGATGACGATGACGGTGGGCACGACGGTCTTGCCCAGGCCGCGGGAGGCGGCGATGGTGCAATCCATAAAGGCCGAGATGCAGTAGGCCAGACCCATGACGCCCACACGCTTCATGCCGGCGTCGATGACGGCAGGCTCGGTGGTGAAGAGGGCCAGGAACTCGCGGCCGAACACGAACAGGCTGCTGCCCAACAGCAGGCCCACACCAAAGGAATAGCCCAGCGCGATGAAGTAGCTCTTCTTCACGCGGTCGGGCTTGCCTGCGCCGTAGTTCTGGCTCATGAAGCTGGCACAGGCCATGTAGAAGGCGGCCATGCAGTCGTAGATGAGGTTGTCGGCGTTGGCGGCGGCGGAGTTGCCCTTGACCATGAGGGAGTCGAAGGAGTTGACGCCTGCCTGGATGAAGAGGTTGGCGATGGCGAAGACGGCGTTCTGGAACCCGGCGGGCAGGCCCAGCGCCAGAATGCTCCGGGTCATGGCCGGGTCGAGCCGGGCTTCCCGGAAATGCAGGGCGTAGCAGTCCTGCACCTGAGTCAGCGCGTGGAGGATGAGCCCGGCGGAAACGCATTGCGAAATGGCACTGGCCAGTGCCACGCCTACGACATCCAGCTTGCAGACGATGACGAAGAAGAGGTTGAGCAGGATGTTCAGCACACCCGCGATGCTCAGGAAGTACAGCGGCTTTTTGGTGTCGCCGATGGCGCTGAAGATGGCGTTGCCAAAGTTGTAGAGCGCCAGTGCGGGCATACCGAGGAAGTAGACCCGCAGGTAGAGGATGGCACCGGGCAGCAGGTCTTCCTTGGTGTTCAGCAGCCGCAGCAGGGCGGGGGAGCCCAGCAGACCCACGAACAGCAGTACCACACCGGCGATGAGGCTGACCACCAGCGCCGAGTGAACGGTGCGGCGGACGTCATCGGTGTGCCTGGCCCCATAGAAGCGGGCCACCAGCACGTTGATGCCGTTGCTCAGGCCGATGAGAAAACCGGTGAACAGGGTGACGAAGATGCTTGTGGAGCCCACCGCACCCAGCGCCGTGGAACCGGCGAACCGGCCCACGACCGCGACGTCCGACATGTTGAACAGCACCTGCAGCAGGTTGGACAGTGCCAGCGGCAGGCTGACCAGAAGGATCTGCTTGGCCAGAGGGCCTTCCGTCAGCGATTTGGTGTTTGACTTCATAACTTGATGATTCCTTTTCCTGATCCGAAACTGTGCCCGCGCACACCGGGGCACAAGCTCTATTATAAGGCCCGGCGGCGCTTTTGCAAGATGGAAAACCCAAAAAGCAGAGGTGAATTTTTTACGCGCCGCCCGATGATTTTTCAGAAGGATGCTCCGGATGCAGAAATTGGGCCGACAAGGGCGAAGATTTCTATTTGCAATTTCTGTCCGGCTGTGCTATACTACCTTATACTGAATCCATTCAGAAGATGTGCGATCGTAGCTCAGCTGGATAGAGCGTTCGGCTCCGACCCGGAAGGCCAGAGGTTCGAATCCTCCCGGTCGCATAAAATCCCCAGTACACTTTCGTGTACTGGGATTTTTTGCTTCCGGGAGGATTCGAACAGCACGGCCCCGCCGCAGGCGGGGTAAGCAATCAGCCCAGCGGGCTGTTGCTTAGTGCGCGGTTTCTGGACCCGTAGGAATGTCGAACAAGAGGACTGGCGTTAAATTTGCGGCCGGGAGGATTCGAATCTCATTTCAAATTTTCCATCAGTTTTGCCGCCAGCGTCTCGGCTTCTTTGGCCGGGACCCAGATATCCGGAGAAAGGCCACGCATTTCTTCAAAATAATCTGCACCCTCCGGCAGCAGATAGACACATACGGATGTCATTATAACCGAGCATTTGCTGTTCGGCAGTTCCACATGCCCACCATTTCCGATCATACATCCATTTGTGTTTTCTCCGATGATCAGGCTGTTTTCCAGATTATAGGCAAGGTCCATTGTGATCTCGGCAGAAGAGGCAGAGCATTTTCCGCTTAAAAGAATCAGAATGTTGTCGTGCGTTTGCCACCGATGAGCTTGTATCGCTACGGATACCGGATTAACAACGTCATAGCGGACTCCATTGCCCTGTACACGCTGGCGGCTGTATCGGGTGATCCACTGATGAGCTACTTCTTCATATCCGCCGACATTGGAGCGCAGATCCAGCATGGAGATCGCAGCATCACTCATTTGTGCTGCCGCAGCATTGACCTCCTGAAGGAAAGAGCCCTCAAAGCTGTTGAACTGGAATACCGGGATTCCATCTGTCTGGCGAAGATCGGTATTCTGGTCTTTGGGAAGCTCTTTGTAATACTGGCTCCATGCGTCTGCTGTCAGTGTGTCGGTACTGCCGTCTGTATAGTGCACCGTCAGCGTTTCATCACAGGTGTGCTTTTCCCACTCCGTCCCATCAAATGTAGCAGGCTTCAGCAGGACCGGATAATACACCAGATACCCCTGCTCAGAGATTGAACGCTTGAACAGTTCATCCAGATCGGGATGATCGTCCACGGATGCAACGACTTTTCCATTGGCATTCTGATAGCCCGAATCCGTTTTTACGAACATCACCTGACGGAAGAAAAACGGAATGTCTTTTTCCGACGGATAGTCCTGATTGATGTTGAAGTGACCGTCCTTGATAAAGGTAAGATGACTTACCAGAATCTTCTGCAAATCTTCGCAGGTCAGGCTGTCCCTGCTTTGGACTTCCTGCAGAGTATCAGCCTTTGCCTGATCGAATACAGCGTGTCCGCCAAAATAATCGTAGAGAGCATAATCATAGTAGAGCGCGTCGAAGAGGTAATTCACATCTGCTTTCGCTTCATCTACGGTCAGTTCTTTTTCGGCATCGTATTCGCTGTAGGTATCGGTGATGTAATCAAAATATTTCTGTGCATCGGCGGGGTCATCGTAATGCCGCAGATAGGGTGTCGGGTCGGCGGCAGGTGCCGCTGACCAACGCTGATGCTCTGTATTGATCTCATCCAACAGTTCGGCCTTTGTGGGCTGAGAATCTTTCACAAGCTGGGTGACCTTAGTGCAGCCGCAGGTGCTTACCAGAACCACCAGGCAGCAGAGAAACGATAGGATTCGGGATTTCATCGCAGGAACCTCTTTTCAAGTATTGTGCTGTTTTTACGTTGTGCAGGAGCAAATGGCCGCCCGTTGATTTTTGCGGCGGGAATGCTTATAATGGCTGTAAAACCTCTTAATGAACGTATCATAGCACCGAATCCGAAGGAGCACCATAGCATCCTGCGTAAGTTGAAAATAATGTCAGATGCCGGATTTGGATGGGAAAGCGGGTCTCTCTATGCAAAACATTTTTATCGGTTCGATTATCAAGCAGCGGCGGAAAGAACTGAAGCTGACACAGGAGCGCTTGTGTGATGGCATTTGTGATCCGGTGAGCCTGTCCCGAATCGAAAATGGAAAGCAGATGCCCAGCCGCAGCATCATGAATGCCCTGCTCCAACGGCTGGGCCTTCCGGATACCCGTTATTATGCGCTTTCGTCCAAGCATGAGCTGGAGATCGAAGCACTGAAGAAAGAGATCGTCGGATGCAATGTGACCCGTGATGTTCAACATGGGTTTGAACAGATCGAACGTTTGAAAAATATAGTGGATGCCGATGACCGGCCGACACAGCAATTCATCCTGCGGTCAAAAGCAGTGCTGGGCGCACTGGATAAGCGATATGGATTGGATGAGCAGATCCAGCTTTTGATGGATGCGATCCACTTGACGATCTCGGAGTTTGACTTGAATGGAATCGAGCAGTGGCTGTATTCCTTTGATGAACTGAAAACGATTATCCAGATCGCCAATGTGTATTCGAACTTTGGAAACAATGAACAGGCTGCGAATCTGTTCGAACAATTGCTCCGCTACACGCGTCAACACCATCAGGAGATCATTACATCCGGCGGGCTTTCTATTTTGATCTTATATAACTATGCCCGTGTTCTGGACTTGAGCTGCCGCTATGCAGAAGGTGCAGAAATTGCGAAAGAAGGACGCGACTCGTGCATCAAATATGGGCATTATCAAACACTGCCCGGCTGCCTCGAAGTTTATGCGGAATGCTGCTATCATCTGGGAAAAACGGAGGAAAGCACCGAAGCGTATCATCAGGCCTACTATCTTTGCAAACTGATCGGACGAAAAGAAGATATCGAGATCACTAAAGCCGAAGCAAAGAAATATCTGAACATTGAGTTCCAATAGAGAATAACGGAAGAGGACCCCGGCAAAGCTTTGATGGAACTTTGCCGGGGTCATGCTTTAGCCTTTTTTGTTCTTCTGCCAGATGCGGTACAAGCCATCGGTGATGAGAGTCTCGCGGTAGAGAATGTTCGTGTGGCAGGCTTCGCGGATGGTGCGGGGCAGATTGCCGGTGGCGTAGAATTTGAGCTCCGGGCCGAGTTCGGCACGGAAGCGCTCAGCCAGTCCGTCCAGCAGGCTGGCGGTGCCCAGCACGAAGCCGTTCTGCAGGCAGGCGGCGGTGTTCTTGCCCAGAATGGAGGTCGAAGCCGGTGCCGAAAGGTCGATCTGGGGCAGCTGGGCGGTCTTCTGGACCAGCGCCGCCTGCGACAGCTGCGGGCCGGGCAGGATGACGCCGCCCACAAGCTCCTGCTTCTCGTTCACGGCCATGATGGAGATGGCTGTGTCGGCGGAGATGACGGCCAGCGGGCCGGGCGTCTCGGCCAGCGCGGCAACGGCGCCGCACAAAAGCTCTGCACCCAGCTGGGCCGGATTGTCCAGCCGCAGCTTGATGCCGCTCTTCAGGCCCGGCCCAACGGTCAGGAAGCGAGCAGAGCAGAGCATCCGCAGCGCCGCCAGGACGCGGCCCGTCAGCGCGGGCACGACACTTCCCAGAATGCCTCCCTCGATGCGCTCGGTCTGGACGCGGTACAGAGAGAGCAGATTCAGCAGATCCATGGCATATTCGTCAATGGTCGCTGCTGCGTCGGAGTGCAGACGCCCGCTGAATTGCAGGGCGTCGTGTTCGTATCCGGCGATGGTGATGTGTGTGTTGCCGATGTTGACCGTCAGGATCATGGTCGGGGGCCTCCTCTGCCTCTATAATGTAATTATATAATATAACAGTGCCCGCAAAACTGCAAGCTCCCCTTGGAAAAGGGGAGCCGGGACGGCCGTGGCCGTCCCGGAGGGGTTCAATTTTCTGCCCGGACGCAGCAATTTGAAGTTTTTTGAAAAAACTTGTAAAAAAGTGTTGACATCTACCCCAGTGTATGGTATTATACTTGAGCGCCAAGCGCTGAGACAAAAGAATGACTTCTGAAGTCCCAGCTGAGAAGCGAGAGAAAAGAACCAATAGACGCCGAAAGATTCCAGTCAGTTCTGAGAAATCGGAAGCGATCCAAGTTCAAAACGTTCGAAACGCTTCGAAAAAAGTGCTTGACAAAAAATCACTTCTGTGATAAAATAATCAAGTCGTCAGCCGGTCGGCTGAGGCGCACAGGACCTTGAAAATTGAACAATATCGAAAAACTTGTAACGGAACCTATTTTCGTGTTGGAAAAACACGTTAAACAATTCCAAACAAAGTAATTCACACAGGACGCAAGCGATTGCGTGCTGAGCGAAAAAGATTTAACACTTTTTAAGTGATAAATATCATTTATAAAGAGTTTGATCCTGGCTCAGGACGAACGCTGGCGGCGCGCCTAACACATGCAA
>OKTL01000292.1_pt1 | contig 29517 bp, 28 predicted proteins | sample 1606211 | NCBI WGS metagenome assembly OKTL01 (sample SAMEA3879538, study PRJEB24766) | human gut metagenome | biome: human-associated habitat; feature: feces | place: USA | collected 1985/1987 | reverse complement strand
CCGCGGCGGATTGCGCCGTCTGCGGCGACGATTTCAACCATTTCGTTGTATTTTACACCCTCGACGCCCTCAACGAGCATAAGAGGTCCGACGATTTCGCGGATAGTTTTATATTCTTTAAGCATCAGTCACGTCCTCCCTCGCTGACAAGCGACAGCATTTCTTCTTTAAGGTCTTTTTCGATGTCGTTGAATTTATTTATTTCCGTTTCGGGGATATACTTACTTCTGCCGATTTGTTCCTTGACGGGAATTGCAAGCATATCTTCGATATCGACGCCTTTTTCAAGCGCTTCGAGCCCGAGCTTGTAGTTTTCAAGGATCAGCCGCATCATTTCGGCTTGTTTTTTGAGCGAGGCGTAGGTATCGACCTCGTGGAAAGCATTCTGATGCAGGTAGTCTTCGCGGATGGATTTTGCGGTTTCCATCGTCCAGCGGTCTTTTGCGCCGAGCGCGTCCATACCGACAAGTCGGACGATTTCGTCCAGTCGCGCCTCATCCTGCAAAATCGACATAAATTCCTGACGCATTAAGTTCCATTCCTCGCCCATATTATCGGTGTACCAGTCGGCAAGCCTGTCTGCGTAAAGGGAATAACTTTGAATCCAGTCGATTGCGGGGAAGTGACGTTTGTAAGCGAGCGACGCCGAAAGCCCCCAGAAAACCTTAACTATACGAAGGGTTGCCTGCGAAACGGGTTCGGAAAGGTCGCCGCCCGGAGGCGAAACCGCGCCGATTGCCGTAATCGAGCCGACAGTATCCTCGTTTCCGAGAACTTTTACGATACCCGCTCTTTCATAGAATTCCGCAAGGCGGCTTGAAAGGTAAGCGGGATAGCCTTCTTCGCCGGGCATTTCTTCCAATCGTCCGCTCATTTCGCGAAGCGCTTCTGCCCAACGGGAGGTACTGTCCGCCATGATAGCGACGTTGTAGCCCATATCGCGGAAATATTCGGCGATGGTGATACCCGTGTAAATGGACGCTTCACGCGCCGCAACGGGCATATCCGACGTATTCGCGATAAGAATCGTACGTTTCATCAGTGATTGTCCCGTTTTCGGGTCTTTCAGTTCGGGAAATTCTTTCAAAACGTCGGTCATTTCGTTTCCGCGTTCGCCGCAACCGACGTAGACGATAATGTCTGCGTCCGCCCATTTTGCAAGCTGGTGCTGAACGACGGTTTTACCGCTTCCGAACGGACCGGGAACGGCAGCAACGCCGCCGCGGGCAATCGGGAACAGCGTGTCGATAACGCGCTGACCGGTGACCATCGGCATCGACGGCGAAAGTTTTTCTTTATAAGGTCTGCCTTTACGGACGGGCCATCTTTGCAGCATTTTCAGGTTCTTCTCGCCCTTTGCCGTTTTGACGACCGCGACTGTTTCGTCGACGGTGAAGTCGCCTTCTTCGATTTTTTCAATCGTCCCTTCGACGCCGAAAGGCACCATGATTTTCACGGTAACGATTTCGTTTTCTTTGACGGTGCCGATAACGTCGCCCGACGACACTTTGTCGCCTGCTTTTTTCGTCGGCACGAAACGCCATTTTTTATCGTGGTCGATAGCGGGGATATCGATACCCCTTGAAATACGGTCGCCCGAAGCCTCTTTAAGTTTTTCAAGCGGGCGTTGAATACCGTCGTAAATACCTTCGATAAGTCCGGGCGCGAGTTCGACCGACAGAGGATAGCCGGTTGAATATACGTTTTCGCCGGGGCCCAGTCCCGAGGTTTCTTCATAGACCTGAATGGAAGCTTTATCCCCGCGAAGTTCGATAATTTCGCCGATAAGTTTCTTATCGCTGACGCGGACGACGTCGTACATTTTGCTGTCGCCCATATTTTCCGCAACGATAAGCGGGCCGCTGACTTTTACGATTTTACCAACGTTTAAGTCGTTTTTCTGCATAATGTTAATCCTCTCTGTTAAACAAAATATCCGCGCCGATAGCCTTTTCCACGTCGCTTCTTATGCCGTCCATACCAAAGCCGTTGCTGCCCTCTCCCGAAGGAATGGGAATGACGGCGGGATAAGGACGCGCCTTATATCTCTGAATGACGTCGCTGACTTTTTCGGCGATTTGTTCGGTAATGAATATGACCGCGCAGTCCCGCGCGAGTTTTTTAAGGACGGTTGCCGCCTCGTCCGCGCTTTCGACGGCGTGGACTTCCAGCCCGATTGCCTTGAACGCAAGGACGCTGTCCTTGTCGCCCACGACGGCGATTTTGCCGGTAACCGTATTGTTTTCGTCTTTTTTAAGCATAAAGTTCTCTCGTCCTTTGTCTTAAAAGATTTTTATCAAGGTTGTTTTTGACCGCCGACACGATAAGTTTGACGGCTTTGATTTCGGTGAGCCTGCCGAAGTAATACCCGACGATGGGCGCAACCGAAAACATATCGTATTTATTGTCCTTGAACAGTTTCGTGATTTTGTTGTCGACGGCGGTTTCGAACCTGACCATGCCGTCCGCGTCCGACAACGCAACGTCGATAAGATCGCCGACGCTTATTAAAAGTTTCGCCTTATCTTTCACGACGTCGTCCGACGACTCGTACAATTCGTCAAACCAAGCCTTGTCTATGCTGCCCTTTTCGACAAATCCTTCGTCAAACACGCTTTTGTCAAGGTGAAGTTTCCTGCACCTTAAAAACGCCGAAACGTTTGCAGTGTCGATTAAAAGATTCAGCCAGTCTTTCAAAGCCTGCTGATTGCACTTTGAAATACGGGCGTACATATCGGAAAACATCGCCTTGTCAAGGGTTACGTCGATAAACCTCGGGCTTCTGTTGCCGTCTGCGAACTGAACGTCGATTGCGTCAAGGGCTTCCGCCATAAAGGACGGATAACTTTCGTAGTTATCGTCAAAAATATCCGCCTTCATTTTGTCGGTGTCGAAAAGCCCTGCGGGCATAAGCATGTCTTTCACGTCGTCAAGGCGCAGATACTTCGCTTTTATCAGAACTTTCGCATTGTGATAATCGTTTTTCAGAAGCACGGCGTCCATACCGGTTTTTTCAAGCATATTTTCCTTGAAAAAGTCGACGACGTTTTTTTCTTTCAGCGCGACAAGGTTTTCGTACGAGCGGTAATCGTCAAGCGCGACGCCTTCGGAAAACCCGCATTCCTGCAAGATTTTGAAAGCGTCCTTAACGTTTTCGGCGTCGATAAGACGCGAAACGTGCAGTTGACTCATAAGCCCGTTTTCAAGCGCTTTTATACGCGCGTTGACGTACAACAAATTATCCGCCATCTCAGACACCCTTGAACAAAAGTCCGGCGATTTCGCTTTCGGTTTGTTCTCTCAACAACTTGATTTCGACTTCGAGCGTAAGGTTTTTGTCAACCCCGCCGCCGCTGAGCACGACGCCGCCTTTGAAGTCGCCGAGATCCTTACTTAACGAAAGGTTTATGCCGCGTTTTTTCGAATAAGAATCGAAAAATGCTTTCGTCAAAACTTTGGCGTCGTTTTTTGAAATCGTGACGACGTCGCCGTCTTCGGCAGCAGAATCGAGCATACCTTCGATAAGGTTTTTGTAATCCTTGTCGGGAACGTTTCTGACCGCGTCCGCCGCTTTGTCGTAAACGTCGTCCAGAAGCGCGATTTTCGCGTTGAGCTTTGCCTTTTTAAGGTCAAGGCCTGCAACGGTTATGCGACGACCGACGTATTCGACGCCCGCGGTTTCGGCGGCTTTTTCGGCAACGGAAACTTTGGCCTTTGCCTGCGCCTTTGCCTTATCGAGCGTAGCGGTTGCGTAGTCGTTTGCTTCCGCGACGATTTTATCGGCTTCTTGTCTTGCGTCCGACAGGATTTTTTCAATAATAACGTCTTTTCCTTCCATTTTAATTAAACGATTTTGGGAATGAATACGCCGAGGAACGAGATAAGGAGCGCGAGAACCGCATACGTTTCGACCATGATCGCCATGGTGATTGCCTTACCCGATTCTTCGGGACGCTTCGCAACGAGAGCGACGCCCGACACTGCGACTTTTGCCTGATGGAGTGCGCTCAGCAAACCGACGATTGCCATGGGGAGGCAAGCGAACAGAATGGTGAGACCGCCCTGCCAGGAGATATCCGTCATACCCGCGCTGTTGAAAACGCCGATTTTAAGGAATACCATAAAGGCGATAAGCAAGCCGTAGATGCCCTGCGTACCGGGAAGAAGCTGCAAAACGAGAAGTTTTGAGAATTTGTCGGGATCTTCCGCAGTGACGCCTGCCGCCGAGCGACCGACCATACCGACACCGATTGCCGAGCCTACGCCTGAAAGTCCTGCCGCGAGCGCTGCGCCGAGCATTGCAAAAACTAAACCTAATGACATAAAAAGTACCCTCCTACTTTTCTATATAGTTGTATTTTGTATTTGAGCCGAGGGGTTTGAAAACGTGTCCGCCGCCCTCGAAAAATCTTCCGAAGAATTCAATAAATTGAAGTCTTGCGTCGTGGATATAAGTGCCAAGCGTGTTGATTGCGATATTAAAGACGTGCCCGACCGCAAAAATGGGGATCGCCACGATAACGCCAAGCACGGATATGCCGTTGAACGTCAGTATATTGATGATGACTTTGCAGATTTCGTTGACGACCATTCCGATGACCGCCGTTGAAAGTCCCAAGCCGAACAAACGGCTGTACGACAATATATCGCTGAAAAAGTTTACGCCGCCGTAAAGTTGCGAAAACCCGCCGAATATCTTTTTGATGCCCTTTTTGCCGCGCCCGCCGAGAACGAGCATCAGCAGTACGCCGACCACCATAAACACGATACCCGCGATTTTGAACCCGTCGGCAAGTTTCAGCAGCATATTAAGCGCAAGCAGGATAATGCCGATGAGTATCGAAAACCAACTTATGACCTCGTTGAACAAGCCGATAACGTCTTTGTCGCGTTTTATAAGGAGATATCCTTTCATCGCAAGGCTGACGTTGATTTGCACCACGCCGACCGCAAGGCTTAATCCCAGCATATAAAGCGCGGTGTTCGGGTTTGTTTCGTCAATGGGCTTGAACCAAATTAGTTTTTCCAAAAACGTTCCCGATACGTCAAACGCAAGCCAGCCGCCGAAGACCACGCCCCAGATGAACGTCGATAATCCGCCCATTCCGATAATCAGAAGTATTCTGCCTTTTCCGGGAGGGGGTTTCAACAAAAAATATCCCAAAAAACCGCCCAGCATAAGGATAAGTCCGTACACGGCGTCGCCCATCATAATTCCGAAAATAATGAAATAGAAAAACGCGACGACGGGATTCGGATCGACGTCCCGATACGACGGGGGCGAATACATGTTCGTAATGTTTTCGTACGGCGCGACGATTTTGTTGTTTTTGGTAAGAGTCGGCACGCTGTCGCCGGCAACGGGATCACGCGTTTCGATAACGACCGCGTCGGTGGTATTTTTAATTGCTCCTACGACCTTTTCTTCCTCGTCTTTCGGGAACCAGCCTTCAAGGACGAACGACGTTTTCGTAAGAGCAAGCCCGTCGGACGCAACGAGTCGCGCGTTTTCGACGGTGTAATAATCGTAAAGTTGTTTGAAGTCGGGAATATCGTCTTCAAAAGACAAAGATTCTTCGAGGAGGCTTTGCTTTTCCCTGTTGAGCGTTTTTACGTCCTGTTCGAGTTCCGCGATTTTTTCGCTTGCGGTAACGTCGAAGTTATAAGACGTTTTCACAAAGTCCGCTTCGTTTAGGGCTTCAAAAACCTTGTCGGCGTCGGATTTCAGCGCGACGACCGCAACGGGCAGCAATTTTCCGCCTCCCATAGTTTCGATATATACGGGATATTCGCTCCTGATTTTTTCAAGGACGAAAGTTTTTGAAGAATCTATAACGCCAAGAACGACCGACGTATGCGCAGTATCGCAAAACGCCGACATTCTGACGGCGACGTCGGAATAAACCGACAGCCCGTCGATTGTCGCGCAAAGTTTGTTCGTTTCAGCCTTTATATCGGCGTAACGACGGCTGATTTCTTCCAGACGGGAAACTTTCGACATAATTTCGTCTTCCCGCCCTTCGATTTCATAAAACTTTTCAAAGCCGATTCTGGGCGTCGGATTTATGAATTTTTTCTTTTTGGGAGTTACGTTCAGGACGTCTTCGGGCGCGACCGGCGTTTTATGTTTTTCCGCCTTGGCTTCCGATTTTTTGATAAGTACCGCGGTGCGGCTTTCGGTTTTCAAAAAGTCGAAAACGAATTGAAGGCGCAACGTAGCAGACGTGATTTCGTCACGCCTGTCAAGGTTTTCCTTATTAAAAGTGTTTTCGATAAGTTCCGACCGCTGCACTTCGACGACGCCCGTTTTTTCAAGCGTTTTCAAAAGCGCGTGCTTATCCTTGCCGTAAGCGACAAGGGTAAGTTTTTTCATATCAACGATTGCCATATTTTGTGAAAAGTTTTTCTTTTACGGTTTCGACCGCGGCGTCTTCGTTCACGACGCATTTTGAGATAAAGTCCGAGATTTCCTTGTTGCCTTCCCTTGCGATCATTTCGGTTTTTCTTTGCGCCGCGACTTCCGCGTTGTTCTGACGAAGACGGGTTGCGTCCTTGCTGTCTTTTGCAGCCTGTTTCAGAATAACGTCGGCTTCGGACTCGGCTTTCAGCCTGATTTCCTTTGCGCGGGCTGTCGCGTCACGGACGATTTCTTCCGCCTGATTTTCGGCGCTCGTGATATTTGTTATTACTTCCTGAATCATTAAAATTCCTCGTGTAATTATTATTTGAAGTTCTTGTCCTCGATTGCGGCGATTTCGTCAAGGCGTCTTTGATGACGGCCGCCCGCATATTCGGTTTTCAGCCAAAGTTCCACGATTTGCACCGCAAGTTCGGGACGTACTACCCTGCCGCCCATTGCGATAATGTTCGCGTTGTTGTGCTCCTTGCAGGCTTGCGCGCAGAAAAGGTTGTCAACGACCGCCGCGCGGATACCTTTTACCTTGTTTGCGGCAATCGAAATACCGATGCCCGTGCCGCAAAGCAACACGCCGAGGTCGCATTCTTTGCTTGCGACGGCGTTTGCCACTGCTTCTCCGTAAATGGGGTAATCGACCGATGCGTCCGAGTTTGTGCCGAAGTCGACGACTTCGTGTCCGAGTTCTTTGAGTTTGTCAACGACCGCAGCCTTCAAAATAAATCCGCCGTGGTCACATCCGATTGCTATTCTCATACAATAGCCCCCTTTTTTCAAATAGTTATAAAAATACTATAACATAAGACTTTCGGTTTTTCAAGCGAAAAATATTCGACTTTTTGTAAAAAGAAAAATTATGTTGTATTTTTATACAAAAAGACATTATTATATAAACACTTAAAAAATAACGAAAAATCCGCCTGTGTTCAAGCGGAATTTTTTTTATAACAGCATTTTTCTTAAATCTTCGACGGTGTCGGCAATGAGGTCCGCGCCCGCGTTTTTAAGCTCGTCACCTTCCGAAAATCCGTACTTTGCGCCGATGCACTTAATGCCGTGATTATGCGCGCACTCGACGTCGAATTTTCTGTCGCCGATCATCACGATTTTGTCCGACCGGGGGTTGCCGATATTGTCAAGGACGTACGTTAAAAGCACGGTTTTGTCGTCGCGCTTTCCTTCCATATCGCTGCCGCCGATAAAATCGAAATATTGCTCCACTCCGAAATATTTTATGATTTTTCTGCAAAAATACTCGGGTTTCGCGCTTGCAAGCACGACGTGTTTCCCGCTTTTTTGAAGATCGCGTAAAAGTTCCGCCATGCCGGGATAAATCTTGTTTTCGCACCAGCCCTTTTCGCTGTATCTTTCGCGATAAACGTCCAGCATTCTGTCGCGTTTTTCCACGTCGTCGGTGTAGCGGCCGAAACTCACGCGAAGCGCAGGACCGATAAAACTCGTCAGCGTTTCAAAAGGAACGTCGATTCCTTCCGATTTAAGCGCTTTATCCGCGCTTTTCGTTATTCCTTCCGAACTGTCCGACACCGTGCCGTCAAGGTCGAAAAGGACGTATTCGATATTTTTCAACTCGTCAATCATTACAAAAACCTTAAAAAATCATCGTCGTGGCAAAGGTATTTCGGCGGAACGTCCAGAACGGACAGCCCTCCGATAACGCCGTCTTTGTTCATTTTAACCGCGGCGCGGGCATAAGTCAACAATATCTTTGCCGTAAAATCTGGGTTGCTTTGAAGCGCAATCGAAAAATCGAGTTTTGCCCCGCTAGACGTCGCCGCGACTCTGCCGCCGTGGGCAAGGCTTTTATGGTTTTTTTCAAACTCGTTTTCGTCGATAAACCGCACGCTCGTTTCGTAACCCTTGAAGTAGTATTCCGTATTTTTGATTTTATTTTCGATTTCTTTTTCGTCCGCGTCGTCTTCCTTTACGACGTACACTTCGCGCGTGTGCAGGTTTTCGGGCGTGTTCAAAGGCTTCTCGCCCGACAATATCATATCGACGACTTTTTCTTTCGGTACGGTATATTGCACCGCGTTTTTCACGCCGCTTATGCTCCTGACCGCTTCCCCGTGTCCCTGGGACGCGCCCCTGCCCCAGATCGTATACGGCTCTTTAAAAAGGAACGCGCAAAACGCGACTCTCGCCACGCTGAAAATTCCCGGGTCCCACCCCGCAGCCGTTATCGACACGCCGCGCCTTTTTTGCTGAATATCGTCAAGTTCTTTGATGTGTTCCGCGATTTCCGCGTGGGTGTCGAAAGTGTCCGCCGTATTAAACCTTTTCGCGACGATTCGGCTTTGTTCCCTGAGATTGGTTTTACTGCCGCCGCACAAAAGCATTATGTCCGTTTCCGTATCGAAACTTTCGATATTTTTGAAGTCAAAGACTTTCGTTCCAAACGGCGACGTTACGTTCCGCCTTGAAAATATCCCCGTTATTTCGTATCCGAGATTTTTTGCGTTGATTTCCGCCGCGCGCCCGAGATTTCCGTATCCCACGATTCCGATTTTCATAAAATACCGCCTTCCCCCTATTATATGCAGTCTTTTACGGCGATTTACTTCACGCGGCGCGCCGATTTTTCATAATATGCTTTTGACGGGTGTATTAAAGAAGTTTCCCTTGGGTAGAATCATCGTGTACATAATTGTAGGTATTCGGAGGTGTCGATATGATAAAACGCGGTGAGATTTATTACGCCGATTTAAGCCCCGTCGTGGGGAGCGAACAAGGGGGCGTGCGTCCCGTACTTATCGTGCAGAACGACGTCGGAAACAAGTATTCCCCGACGATTATCGCCGCGGCAATAACCAGCAGACTCAACAAAACCAAACTGCCGACTCACGTCGATATTCCGCAAAGCGAGTTCGGACTGCCGAAAGACAGCGTAATATTGCTTGAACAGTTAAGAACCCTTGATAAAACCAGATTAAAAGACAAAATCGGCGATTTGTCCGACGGCGCAATGAGAAAGGTCAACGAAGGACTTATGGTTTCGCTCGGCTTTTACGAGTAGAAGCTTATAAAAGCGATAAGGGAATCCTTGTCATAAAACCCACGCAAGATACTTTTGTACTTGCGTGGAAAAAAGCGAAGAAAAAAACGAGGTCTTTCGCCTCGTTTTTCGTCATCTTTCATTATCTTTTTTTGCCGCGTATCAGGTACTTTTCCCCGTCGTCGACGGTTTGTACGATATCGAAAAGTTCCTTGAAAATGTTCGCTTCTTCGTCTGCCGATTCAAGGTCTTTCGACACGATTTTCGCCCCTCCCGAATGGCGCGCGTTGATAACGCTTGGCGGATCGCTGTGGATTATCGAAAACTCGCCGCCCTTTTTAAGGTTCTTGTTTATCGCCGTCAAAAACGCTTGCGTGTCCGTGAAATGCGGATAAGCGTTATAAATCACGATTTTGTCGAAATCGCCTTCAAAAAAGTCGTAAAAATCGGCAATTTCGTATCGCAAATTTTCGTCGCTGTTCTTGGACTTTGCAATGGCAATCATATTTTCCGAAATGTCGATTGCGACAACGTTTTTCGCGCCGAGTTTCAACAGGTGCTTGTCGATAATTCCCGTGCCGCAAGCGACGTCCAGAACCTTGTCGCCGGGGTTGATATTCGCAAGTTTTACAAGGTTGAAAACATCGTCATCGGACAGTTTTTGCCTTGCGTCCCAGTCCTTTGCAAGACTGTTGAAAAAGTCTTTGTTTTGCTGTGTTCTTTTGTCCATAATCGTTTGAAATAATACCAAAACGCCGTTTTACGCGGCGTTTTTCATCAATAAAGTTTATTTTAAGCCGGTTCCGCGGAAAGTATATCCTTCCTTGTCGATAAGGCGCATTTGCAGTTTAAGTTGCTCGATAAACTCCGCGTTGGACGAAGTTTTGACAAGCATTTGCAACAGATTTTCAGCCGCCGATTCCGTATCGCCCGACGACAAAATTTTACGCATTGTCCACACGCCTTCCAGCTCGTCCTGCGACAACAACAAGTCTTCTCTTCTCGTGCCGCTGCGGTTTAAATCGATTGCGGGGAAAATCCTCTTTTCGGACAGTTTTCTGTCAAGGTGGATTTCCATATTGCCCGTGCCCTTGAACTCCTCGTAGATGACGTCGTCCATACGGCTTCCGGTGTCGACGAGAGCGGTTGCGATAATGGTAAGGCTTCCGCCGTTTTCGATATTTCTCGCGCTTCCGAAAAACGATTTCGGGCTATGCAACGCGCCGGGATCGATACCGCCGGAAAGCGTCCTGCCCGTCGGGGGAATCGTAAGGTTATATGCGCGCGCAAGGCGGGTTAAACTGTCCATCAGAATCACGACGTCTTTGCCATTTTCGACAAGTCGTTTCGCGCGGGAAAGCAACAGTTCCGCCGCTTTCGTATGGTGTTCCGGCATTTCGTCGAAAGTGCTGTAAACGACCTCGCCTTTAATGCTTCTTTGCATGTCGGTAACTTCTTCGGGACGCTCGTCGATGAGCAATACCATAAGGGTTACGTCGGGATAATTTTCCGAAATACTGTTTGCGATTTTTTTAAGCAGGGTTGTTTTGCCCGCTTTCGGGGGCGACACGATCATACCGCGCTGTCCTTTTCCGATTGGCGCGATAAGGTCTATTTCGCGGATTGCGAAGTCGTTTTTGCTGCGCGCGTTTTCAAGTTTCAGACGCTCGTCGGGATAAATGGGGACAAGGTCGTCAAAGCGCGGGCGTTTTCTAAGTTCTTCCGCGGGCACGCCGTTGACGGTATTGATGATTAAAAGCGCGGCGGGCTTATTGTCGTAAGCGACCTTCACGATGCCCTTAATCATATCCCCCTGACGAAGTCCCGCCTTCCTGATTTTGATTGCGGAAACGTAAACGTCCTTTTCGCTGTGTTCGCAGTTTCTGACGCGGATAAAGCCATAGCCGTCGGGGTGAATTTCCAGGATGCCTTCCCTTTCTTCGCAGGTATCGTCGACAGCCATAATCTCGTTTATCGATTCCGCGGCTTTTTCGGGGACGTCGTTCTGCGCGTTCCTTCTCGGTGCGTCGACAAGTTTCGACGGGCGTGAAACCGGGCGGATTTTAAGCCCTTTTACCCTTTGAGAAGACGCTTCGACAATTTGTGAAATAAGTTCTTCCTTGTTTAATTTTGTCGGGGACTGCACCCTGTTTTCGCGCGCGATTTCGCGCAATTCAAACAGGTTTTTGTCCTGCAACTGTTCGCGTGAAAAATCCATAAATACTCCGAATTTTTGAAATTTTGAATATAAAAACGCAACACAAAACGCTGCATAATAAGTATATGCCGATTACGGAGCGTTTTATACGATAAAATGTGCTTTATACGTTAAAGTGTGCGTTATTGCTGACTTTTGAAAACGTAGACTTTCGTGCTTTCGCCGTCGAAGTCGAAGCGGTCGAACTCAACCGTATCGCTGTCGAGATACACGATTTCGTCTTTATCAAACAAATCGAGAAAATCGTCAAGACCGTCGATGTCAAGGCTGCAATCTTCGGTTTTGAAATGCATGGGGATAACGACGTCGGGCATAAGTTTATCGACGTATTCTTTCGCTTCCTCCGCATTGATGGTATAGTTTCCCCCGACGGGGATAAGAAGGACGTTTGTGGGGACGAGTGCTTCCGCAAGCATTGCGTTGCATTCTTCGCCGATGTCGCCGAGATGGCACACTTCGACGCCGTCAAGGCGATACTGGAACACAAGATTTTGTCCGCGCAGTCTTCCGCCTTCCTTGTCGTGGTCGGTCAGAAGGCTTCTGATGTGAACGCCTTTGACCTCAAACAGACCTTGTTTATTGATAATAACGGGGTTGCCCTTGATTCCTTTGATGAAGTTGTGATCCTCGTGATTATGACTGAGCGTCACGGCGTCGCAAGAAACTTCGGGCATCGAGAAACCGACATACGGGTGGTACGGGTCGGTGATGATTGACGTACCTGTGCTCTCTTCGAGTTTGAAGCAGGAATGCCCCAACCAATGAACTTTCACAATAAACTCCTTATATAAAATTACTTATTAGATTTGTTAAGACTTTCGTTGTGCCTGCGCAGCAAATCGTGGATTTTCTCATGCGGATCGAGAAGCCCCGATACCGACGCGTTGTGGTTGCACGCCGAAATGATATAAGCCATATATTTGGACAATTCCGCCTTTGAAAACCATTCTCTTTCCGAAAGTTCGGGCAAGGTGTACGAAAGGTTTGTGGAAATAACGCCGTCGAAAATACCTTCCGCATAGGCTTTGTCGAACCTTTCCGTGCCTTCCGTGAACATTGCGAAGGTGGGGACGAGGATAATGCGTCTTGCGCCCTTGTCTTTCAGGTCTTTGGCAAGGTGCAGCATGCTGTCGCCGGTTGCGATAATGTCGTCTGCGACGAGAATGTCTTTGCCCGCAACGGGATTGCCGATGTATTCGTGCGCGACGATGGGATTTCTGCCGTTGATGACGACCGAGAAGTCGCGACGTTTGTAAAACATACCGAGATCCAGCCCCAGAACCGAAGCGTAATAAATATTACGGCTCATCGCGCCTTCGTCGGGGGAGATAATCATCGTGTGTTCTTTGTCGAAAACGATGTCGGGATATTTCCTTACGACTGCTTTCAGAATCTGATAACACGGGAAGAAGTTGTCAAATCCCATAAGGGGCACGGCGTTCTGCACGCGGGGATCGTGAGCGTCGAAAGTAATAAGGTCTTTAACGCCCATTACTTCCAGTTCTCTCAGCATAATGGCGCAGTCGAGAGATTCCCTTGCGTTTCTTCTGTGCTGACGTCCGCCGTAAAGAAGCGGCATAACGACGGTGATACGCGACGCTTTGCCGCCGACCGCCGAAATAAGTCGTTTCAGATTTTGGAAATGGTCGTCGGGACTCATACACTGCATTTGTCCGAACATTTTGTATTGCACGCCGTGGTTACCGGTGTCGATAACGACGTACAGGTCTTTGCCGCGTACGCTGTCAAGAATCATTGCCTTGCCGTCGCCCGACGTAAAACGCGGGAAGTTGGTGGGAACGATAAAAGATGCGGGGGTTTTCTTTGCACATTCTCTGCCATACCAGTCAACAAGGTATTTATCGACTTTTTCGGCGAATTCTTCCGCGCCGGGTAAAGCGATTATGGCAAGGGGATATGCAGGGATTTCGTCTTCGGAAAATACGGTATCAAAAGCAGGTGTCATTGGTAACCTCCAAAATTCTATTGATATTTTATCATATTATTTTGTTTTCGCCAAACGATTTAGGGGGGTTATTCGGAATTAAAATAAAATTGTTCAGTGTCATTATGACACTTATTACTGTCGTTTGTTACGACTTTGTTATTTTTAGTCGTCCAAAGTCGCACACTTTTGAAAAATCGACTCTGCCCCCGTGCGGTTGTTTTTCGGAAATTCCGGCGCAAAAAAATTAATTTGAATTTTTTGTTCCGCCCTTTTTACGCTCGTCTTAAAACTCTGCGACGTAAAAATATTTCCGTTTTTTGCGAGAACAAACGTTTTTACGTCGGCACAACCCCGACTGCCGCGAATTTTGACGGAAACCTTATAAATCGTCCGATTTGTAAAATTTTTGCCCTGTCGCGCGTTGTTGACACGGGATTTCAGGCACCTTTTTATGGATAAGTATAGATTAAATTGAATACAATACGTTTGACACGCTCGCACGCGTAGTATATAATATCAAGTAGCAGCAATAATTTTGCAATTCTAGATTAAGGAGAACGGAAAATTATGAACAAAATGCAAAAGTTGACTTGTGCAAAAGTTCTGAAAGTAATTTTCTATTTACTCGGTTTCCCGCTTCTTATGTTGTTTGTCGCAAAGGACAGCATGATCTTCTTCAACGAAGGCGCGTTTTCCGAAACGGCGAAAAACGGCATTACGGCGGCGCTCGTTTTGTGGGCAGGTTTCACACTGCTTCAAATCGGGCTTTACCTTGTATTGAAAAAACAACAGGCTGTCCGCACAATTATACTCGTCATTCTTGCGGTTGCGCTCATGCTCGCCCCGATTGCGGGACTTGACATTCGCAACGAAAAGGAACTTGACAAGATCAGGACGGAATACTCCGACAAAGGCGTTAAGGTTGAAAACTACTCCTTGCAAAAGCAGTGGTTTAACGCCATTTCCGCAAACAAACGCGAGTCGGGATACGCCTATAAGCTGAACGACCGCGTCGACAACGTGATAAGGACTTACGGTCTTTCGGAATATTATCCCAAAATGTATCGTGAACGCACGCAACTCAATACGGCGGTCGCGTATTATCAGGTCGGCGGGCTTGACGGTGAAATGATTAAGGTCACCGGGGACAACATCGACGGCTTGTTCGACAGTCTGAAAACGAAAAGCCCGTACGCATACAACCCCAACGGATTGTTGTACGACGGCTATATCTTCGGCGTCGAAAACGTTCTGGAACTTCTCATCAAATACAACGAATACGCAAAACTGACGGTTTATCGTCCCACTAAGTATACCGTTGCCGACTACGCCGAAGCGTTCAACGCAGGCTGCTATGTCATAAATAATGACGGCGCATACGTTACGATGAAATCGGCAGGCGAAGCATTCTGCAAGCAGCCCGGCACGATATATTACGAGCAGCTCGCAATCGCCGACGCTTACAAGAAAATGGTAAGCGAAATCGAAGAAAGCGCGACCAACGCGTCCGCATACGCAAGCGACGCCTGGTACAACTACACACACGATTTTACAAAGATTTTTGATCCGCGCGTTAAATCGAACATAGAAGATGAAAATTATACTGTATATTCAAAACTTCGTATCGAAGAAGATAATTATCGTCTGACCGATTCGCGTCTTAACGCGGTGCTCGGCACGCTGTTTGAATATCTCGGGATGAACCCTGCAATCAATAAGCTCCTTGACAGTCTGAAAGCGCAACAACTGCTTGACCTTGTCAACTCCCTGCTTAAAGAAAATGGCGCCGACCTTTCAAGCGGCGATATCGGCAACGTCGTATCGCAACTTCTTTACGGCTACAACAACGGTAAAGGCGGCGAAACCACAGGTCTTGCGTTGCCCGCACAATATCTCTTCGGCAACCTTAACTTCACGTCCAAAGAGGTTTACAAATCAACCGGCAAAAACGCTTTCAAAGTCGGCGCGCTGGCGGACGAAGTAGTATACGTTACCACGTACACCGACACCGGCGAAGTCAACGATGACGGCACCCCCGTTCTTACCGCAAAGATTACCCGCGAAGCGTTCGATAATGCAACGATGAAACAACCTCCCAAAACCAACGCGGAAATCGTTCCCGGACAGAAATACACCACGGGCGACACTTATGCAAAGACGGACCTCGGGACGGCTTATAAAGCATATGAGACGAAACTCAAAAATGACAATAAAAACCCCAACACGGCTGCGCTTGTCGACATTATCAAGAGTTTACAACCTGCTTTGGGACTTGTCGGCGGGCTTCTGAACCTCAACGATATAATCGGCGGTCTTGTTTCCGGACTTGACGTTTCGGCAATTTTGAAAGCAATCGCTCCCGACCTTGACCTGAACGCGATTCTCACGCAGATTCTCAGCAAGATCGACCTTACGGGCGTTACCGTCGAAGGCGTGCAAAAACTTCTGGACACCGTCCTTGGCGAACTTTCGTTTTACAGCCACCCGCTGCTTAAAAAGTGCTGGCAGTCCGACTTCGTGTCCGACACCGACAAAGCACTTGCCACAACCGCCGGCACAACGGTCGATATGAGCGACTATGCCTGGGTTAAGTACACCTGCGAGGATTTCGGTATTACGTCCGGTTGCGCGCTTGCTGCAAAAGGCGGTCTTCTCACAGGAAAGACAATCGGTAACGGCACTCCTGCCGACGCCGCGATTTCCCTTGCCGACTGCTATCAGTTGCAGGCAGACATTGCCTATCAGCCCGAAATGTATCCCTTGCTTGCCGCAAGACGTTACTTCTCGATTTGGGCAGGCATTCTCGCGATGAGCATCTTCCTTTCGACCTACTTCCACAATAAGGAAAAACTCTACGCTTACGAAATCGCTCTTAACGGAGGTGAATATTGATGAAAGCATTGCTTAAAATCGCAAAAATAGTATGTTACGTATGCAGCTTCCCGCTGTTTATGGTTTTCGCAATCCTTGCGTCGATGCACAACGTTGAAAAAGGCGGCTCGTACGGTCTTTTGACCTACGCAAGCATTATCGTTGCCGTTTTATTCTCGGTAATATGGGCGATTGTCGTCTTGGTGCAGGAACTTAAACTTTCCAAAAAAGACGTCAAAAACAAAGCGAAAAAGATAAGAAAACAAACCGCATGTCAGGTTGTTGTCAGCCTGATGCTCTGCTCCGGGCTTATGTTCGTTCTCGACGGCGTGCTGCCCATGATTTTCGGCGACCTTACTTCCGGCACGATTTTCTATGAAGACGTTGCGGAGTCCGACGCCGCAAACAACCGCGCGACGCTCAACAAAGATATGCTTGACGCAATTATCGCCAGAAGCGTGCTTAACGGTATCATCGGCGAAGACGCAGACGGCAACACACAATATTTCTCTTATTACAAACAGTCCAAACACGACTACAACGGCAACCCCACGGGCGAATATACCGGACGCGTCGTTGACAAAGACAACAATCCCCTTGTCCTTTGCAAATACGGCTTCTACGTGAAAGATACCACAGGTTCCAGCGACTCTTCTTATAAGGATTTCGACAAAGAATACTGCCGTACAAACGCGGCGGAACCCGCTTTGAAATCCGACGAAGAAATCGCCACCATGGTTGAATACTTCCAGAAAAAAATCAAGAAGTACACCGACATGGGTTACAGTAGCGAAGAAGTTAAGTCGCTTGTCGCCCGCGACGGCAAGTACAATATGTACGACAGTTTGAACCTTTCCGGTTACGAAAGCTGGGTTGGCCCGTGGGTTGACCTTGCAAACGACAGCCGTATGACGATTCCCGTTGTCCTGAACCTTGTTCTCGGTCAGCGTCCTTCCGTTGCGACCGGCGACCAGAAAGGCGGCCCCAAGAACAATCCCGACGAAACCCGCGTAATGCAGCCCAACCTGCACCTTTATCCGTGGTACAACCCCACAACCTGCAAGGTTGAAATGATCGAAGTCGGCTGGACGGTTCTCGATATGATGGGCGACGGCTACACCTACAACCCCGACAAAATCGACGGCACGGACGTTACCCTTCCCGTTGACCTTTCCGGCACGCTCGGCGAAGGCGGCTTGTTCGCAATGATCAGCGGCATCAATATCGGCAGCGCAAACGGACTCAACGTCGGCGAACTTTTGAAGACGATCGGGCTTGGAAACTGCCTGACCGAAACTTCAAGTCTCCTTGGCGTTCTTGAAATCCCGCCCGTATATTACCTGCTTGACAGCATTCTCAATTCCGTCGCATACGCGGTCGGCAATCCCAACGTCGCAGGCACCCCCGGATTTGCGGAAGACGGCATCACCGTCGATAATTCAAATACCGGTTCTTCGGGTTGGAGATACGGCTTCGCGCCCTTGTTCCTGAAACTCGTCAACGCGGACGGCTCTGTTGTCGGCACCACCAACGGCAGCTACTACGGCAACGTCGGCGACAAACCCACGCAGCTCGGCGTATATTCGCAAAACTACTCTCGCGGTACAATCGACTATATGCGTTACAGCTGGGTTGACGCAAACGGTCTGCTCTTCGCAATCACCGGCTTGTTCGCAATTCGTCAGACTTGCTATATCTTCTCCGGCGTTACGGTTATCCTTGCGATTCTTATCGGCGCAATCCGTATGAAAGAATATCGCCTTGATAATCCCGGCACGGACGGCAAAAAACACGACGACGAAAACACCGATACGCCTGTTACCGAAGACGCCGCAGCGGATACTAACGACACCGCAACCGACGCAACCGATACCGCAACCGAAACTTACGAAGTCCCCTATTCGGGCATGACGTACGAAGTTCCCACTTACGACGTTTACAATCAACAATAATTTTCCGTTTGAAAACCCCTCGCCACCGCGAGGGGTTTTTGTTATGCGCTCCGTGCAACGCTCTATATATCATTGCGAGGCATTGTCCGTTGTAGTATTCCGTACGAAGTACTTTATGTCATTGCGAAGCACCGCTTTGCGGTGCTGTGGCAATCTCCCGGAAGGGACACCGCATTATAAAACCCACGCAAGATACTTTTGTACTTGCGTGGAGAAAAGGCGCACACAAGCAAAAGAGTGAGCATTATTGCTTGCAATAATGTGATTTCAAAAGCGCAGTGTGCGCCGTGCGGCAGTTATATTGTCTTCGACAGTGATATTGCGTTGCAGTGATATTTGCCCTTTGGGCAAGTTGCGGATTTACCTTAGCTTCGGCTGCAAGCCGAAATATAACTTTGACGACAGCCAAAATATAACTTGCGTAGCAAATATAACTTTGACGAAGTCAAAATATAACTTGCGAAGCAAAAACTACGGCGCAGCGACTATTTATCGCTGCGCCGTAAACGGTTTATTGTCTTTCACTTTTTAATTCAACTTGTGCTTTATCGCGTCCACAATCATATCAAAAGCAACCTCGTTATATCCGCCTTCCGGCACGATGATATCGGCGCGTTTCTTTTCCGGCTCGATAAACCTTTCGTGCATCGGTTTGACGGTCGTAAGGTACTGCAAAACGACGGAATCGAGACTCCTGCCCTTTCCTTGACGTCGCGGATAATGCGCCTTAAAATCCTTACGTCGGCGTCCGTATCGACAAACACTTTGATGTCGATAAGATCGCTGAGCGCAGGGTTTTCAAAAAGGAACAGCCCTTCTAAGATTATTATTCTTTTTGGCTCCACCGTGACGGTTTCCTTATCGCGCTTGTACTCGGCGTAGTTATAGACGGGACACTCGATAGTTTCGCCCGCTTTAAGGCGTCTTACGTCGTCGGTAAACCATTCCATATCGAACGTATCGGGGTGGTCGTAATTTATCTGCACGCGCTCCTCAAACGTTTTATCGGGAAAGTCCTTGTAATAACTGTCCTGCTTAATTATGACGGAGTTGTTTTTGAAAACCTCGTTCAGGCGTAGTGCGAGCGTTGTTTTGCCGCTGCCCGTGCCGCCCGTAAAACCAATTACGATACTGTTCATAACTCTTTTGCTTTTTCCTGTTCGGCTTTCTTTTTCAGCCAGCATTTTCTGCACATCGCGACGTACCTGTCGTTGCCGCCGAGACACACCTGTTCGCCCGAATACACGACGTTGCCGTCATCGTCAAGGCGCGCGTTGACGGTTGCCTTCGCGCCGCATTTGCACACCGATTTGATCTCGGTAATGGACTCGGCAATTTCAAAAAGTCTGCGACTCCCCGGGAACAAGTGCGTCAGAAAGTCGGTGCGAAGACCAAAACACAGCACCGGCACGTTGAAGTCGATGACGATTTGTCCGAGTTCGTCCACCTGTTCGGGCGTCAGAAACTGGCACTCGTCCACGATGATGACGTCGCGGTCGCGGTACTTTTCCTCATACGCCTTGTAAAGGTCTTCCTTATCGTTCACGACGACGGCTTTTGCGGTAAGCCCGATTCGCGATTTGACGATTTCCTCTCCGTCGCGCACGTCCACGGACGGTTTCAGAAGCAGCACTTTCATGCCGCGCTCTTCATAGTTGAATTTGGTAATAAGGGCCTGGGCTGTTTTCGAGCAGCCCATCGCCCCGAATTTGAAATATAATTTTGCCATAGTTTAGCGCATACCCTTGTCGTACGGAATCCCCTCTGCTTTCGGCGCGCGCGACTTTTTGGACGTGAACGCCAGAACGATAAGGGAGACGATATACGGCAACATATTGTAAACCGTGCCGCTGATGCCGATATTCGCAAGCCAGTCGATGCCGAGATACACGTTCGACAACGCCCTGAACAAACCGAACAACAATGCGGCAAGCGCGATTCTTATCGGTTTCCATTGACCGAAAATCATGACGGCAAGCGCAAGGAAGCCCGCGCCCGCAACGCCGACGTCGAAGTGCCAGGTGCTGTTTGCCGCGGCGATATAAATAAGACCGCCAAGACCGCCCAGCGCGCCCGAAATAATAACGCCCGCGTATCTCATTTTGTAAACGTTGATACCGACGCTGTCTGCCGCCTGCGGGTGCTCGCCGCAGGAACGAAGTCGCAAACCGAATTTGGTTTTATACAGCACAACCCACGAGACAATCAGAAGAATTATCGCAATCACGATAAACCAGCTGAGTTCGAGTTTGCCGATTTTGAAGATAAAGCCGCGCCTTGCGTCGATGTAGTCGAGTATTGCCGAGAAGTTGGAGCCGTTGCTGCGCTTTGTGTTGAACGCTTTGATAAGCACCGTTGCGGTTGCCGTCGCCAGCATATTCAGCGCAGTGCCCGCAAGAGTCTGGTCGGCTTTGAAGTTGATGCACGCCACCGCAAGAAGAAGCGACGAAACCATGCCGACAAGCGCGGCGACGATAAGAGTCAGAATTACGATAAGTCCCGGGGGTGTGGTTGCGGGCAACAAAACCATTGTCATTGCGCCGCCCATCGCGCCGAAAACCATGATACCTTCAAGGCCGATATTGATAACGCCCGAGCGTTCCGAGAACATGCCGCCGAGAGCAACCAAGGTCAAAACTGCCGCATAAATCAAAGTATATTGAACAAGTAACGTCATTTCTCATCGACCTCCTTTCCGGATTTTTCATCGACAATCGGGGGCATTTCCTCGACCTCCGTTTCGACCTCTTTCTTAAACTCTTCTTCGGGGGTTTCCGAATTATCGTTTATTTCGCCGTCGGACGCGTCGGACGCCGTTTCGGTGACGGTTGAGTCAGCCGCTACTTCCGCCTGTGCGCCTGTTTTTCCGGCGATTTTTTCGGTGAGTTTATTCAGATATTTTTTCATGAATTGTTTGAAGAACAATACGAACGCGCACAGATAAATAATGATTGCGATCATAAGGTCGGCAACCTGCGGGTTGTAATACGTCGTATCGACGTATCCGCCGCCGAGCGTGATATGTTCGATAAATAAACCCGCAACAACTATACCGATGGGGTTAAGACCGCCAAGGAACGCGACGGCGATGCCGTTGAAGCCCATTGCGGGAACGGAGCTTGCCGTCTTGAAGTTTTCGATACCCGTGAGATAGAAAAACGCCGCTCCGAGGGACGCAAGCGCGCCCGAAATCGCCATTGTAAGGATAATATTGCGTTTATCTTTCATACCCGCGTATTTTGCCGCGAACTTATTGTTGCCCGTTGCTTTCAGTTCGTACCCGAAAGTCGTTTTGTTCATTACGATAAGGACGATAACCGCAATAATTATCGTGAAAATAATCGCAAGGGTAACGTATTGGTTATTGCTGAAAAGTTTTGAAAGACCACCGTCGGGAATAATTGCTTTTTTTCCTATTTTGTAAGTTTCCGACAACGTAGGGTTCATTGCTTTCGGATGACTCAGCAAAATATTTGTGAGATACAGCCCTATCCAGTTTGTCATAATGCAGGCGATGACTTCGTTCACGTTGAACAGCGCCTTGAACAATCCGGAAAGCGCACCCCAAAGCGCGCCTATCAATGCGGCAACGATTATGCACGCGTACCAGGGAAGTTGCCACACGAGCGCGGCATACAGCGAAAAGCAAATGCCGATGCAGTACTGTCCGCCGACGCCGATATTAAACAAGCCCGCCTTATATGCAAACATTACCGAAAGTCCGCACATGATAAGCGGCACGGATTTCACCAGTGTCGAGCCGAAATAATACTTTTCAAGTCGTGGGTTTGACGAAAAGTTGCCAAAGTTTTTAAGTATTGCCCCCATTGCTTTTCCTGCGTTTTCCGCATTAATGCAAAGCAATACGATATAACCAAGTAAAATACCGAGAAGCGCGCACAGTATCGACGAAATTACCGTCTGCGTGCCTTCCTTTTTGACAAAAGTCAACATTTTGGGCTCGTTGCCGTCGGTCTGGACGAATAACGACTTGAACCAGCGTTTTGTTTTTTCACCGAAGTTTTTCATTGTTCGTCCTCCTTGTTGTTTTCAGAGTTATCGCGCTTTGCGCCTGCCATATACAAACCGAGTTCCTGCACCGTGGTTTTCTTCGGATCGAGTTCGCCCACGATTTCGCCCTCGTACATTACAAGGATTCGGTCGCTCAGATTCATAACTTCGTCAAGTTCCAGCGATACAAGCAGTACGCCCGCCCCCGCGTCGCGGTCTTTCACGATTTGCGAGTGAATATATTCGATTGCACCGACGTCAAGTCCGCGTGTGGGCTGTACGGCAATCAGGAGTTTATGCTCGCGGTCGAGTTCGCGCGCGACGATTGCCTTTTGCTGGTTGCCGCCCGACATGCTTCTGACCATTGTTACAGAGCCTTGTCCGCTTCTGACGTCGTACTGTTCGATAAGTTTGTCGGAATACTTCCTGACCGCCTTCTTTTTTATGAAACCGGCTTTTTCAAACTCTTTTTGCCAATAGCGTTGAAGCACCATATTTTGTTCCAACGTATAATCCAAGACAAGTCCGTATTTATGCCTGTCTTCGGGGATATGACTCATTCCGGTTTTGCTGCGCTTTCTTATCGGTGCTTTCGTGATGTCCTGTCCGCAAAGGGTGATTCTTCCCTTCACGTCGGCGTTCGGGTCAAGGTCCTGCGCCTTGTTTTTATTGAACAGCAAAACGAGTTTGTTCCAAAGAGCAACGGCTTTTGCCGCAACCGTTTCGCCGAATTTTTTCAGTTTTTTCCAAATCTTTTTGCCAAGTTCGACAAAGAAGAATTTCAGCTGTTCCCCGCACTGCGTGAAGAACAATTTCGCGCGTTCCTGCTTTTCGACTTCTTTCAGTTTTTGCCATACGGGTTTTTCAACGTGCTCTTCGACCTCTTCTTTGACGTTGGGCGCAAGTTTTTCAAGCCCCGTTATGCCGTAAACAAGTTCGGTCTGACCGTTGCCGTCAATGCCCGCGATACACACGATTTCGCCCGCATGCACCTGAAAACTCACGTCCTTTACGGCAAGTTTTTTGTGAATCTTGCTTTCGACGCACAGTTTATCGACGTCCAGAACGACGTCGCCGGGGACTGATTCGTCCTTATCGACCTCAAACTTCACCTGACGACCGACCATCATTTCGGAAAGTTCTTCCTTTGTCGTGTCCTTGATTTCGACGGTGCCGATGTACTTGCCTTTTCTTAATACGCTGCAACGGTCGGCAACCGCCATAATTTCGTTAAGTTTGTGGGTGATGAACAAAATCGACTTTCCTTCCGCCGCAAGGTTTTTCATAATCTTCATAAGTTCGTCGATTTCCTGCGGGGTAAGGACTGCCGTCGGCTCGTCAAAAATCAGAATTTCGTTGTCTCGGTACAGCATTTTCAAAATTTCGACGCGCTGTTGCATACCGACCGTAATATCTTCGATTATCGCGTCGGGATCAACCATAAGACCGTACTTTTCGGAAAGCGCGACAACTTTTTCGCGTGCCTCTTTTTTTGTCAGAAAGCCCGCCTTATTAGGTTCCGCCCCGAGGATAATGTTGTCAAGTACGCTGAACACTTCCACAAGTTTGAAGTGCTGATGCACCATACCTATGCCAAGCGCGGTTGCGTCGTTGGGATTATTGATTTTTACGACTTGTCCGTTTTTCAGAATTTCGCCTTTTTCGGGCTGATACAAGCCGAACAACACCGACATTAGCGTGGATTTTCCGGCGCCGTTTTCACCAAGAAGGGCGTGAATTTCCCCGCGTCGAAGTTGCAGCGTAATATCGTCGTTTGCGATAATTCCGGGAAATTCTTTCGTGATATGGCGCATCTCAATGACGAAGTCTTCGGATGCGTCATTTTTTACATAGTTTTCTGCCATATCGATATAACCTCAAAATTGATATTTTTATTATACTATATATCGGCTGTGTTTTCAAGAAATTTATATATATTTAATGTTTCACCGCATAAAAAAAGGAAGGCAGAGCCTTCCTTTCTTTTTGGTTTTCGATTAGTGAATGTTAGCCTGCTGGGTTACGGTAATCGTGGTCGTAGGCATTTTGTCGATTGCGTCGGAAATCGTGATGGTTCCGTCAAAGATTTTGCCGACAAGCGTGGCATAATCTTCTTTCGTGAAGTTCTTCATCGACCAGGTTGCCGTCGGAAGTTGTACGTAGTTCAAAGAAGCGTCAGTGCCCGATACCATACCTAATTTATTGATTCTGCCTGCATAGTTTTCCCATTTGCCTGCAAAAATATCGGTAAGAATAGTGTTGACAGTAGGAGCAAGACCTTTCATTGCAGAAGTAATGCACAAACCTGCGCCGTATTTACCATTAATGTTATAACTTTGGTCGGTGTCTACGCCGATGACTTTGCCGTTGACGCCTGCTTTCGTCGCCGCTTCACAAGCAGAAGTAAAGATACCGCCGCCGCATGCAAATACAACTTCTGTTCCGCCTTGATACCAAGTATCCATCGCCGCGGTGATTTCGGGAGAGCCTTGGAATTTACCACCATATACATAGTTTACGGATACTTCGTTTGCAATGCCGAGTTCGACAGCAGCAGCGTTCACGCCTTGTACGAAACCGTAACCGAAACGGATAACCGCAGGAACTGCCATACCGCCAAGGAAGCCGAGTTTCTTATATCCTTCTTTAACGGCAGCATAACCTGCCATATAGCCGGAGATTTCTTCTTGATATACGAAGCAAGTTACGTTCGAAGGAAGCTGATAAGTCCATTTCGGATTATCGGGATTATAATCATATTCTTTACCATACTTTGCTTCAAGCAAATCGCCTCTTGCAACGTCCAAAGCAACAAATTTAATTTCGGGATTGTTGTCGGCAACTTCAACGATTGTACCGCCGAATGCATAACCGGGCATAACGATAATTGTATAACCTTCGGCAATAGCAGCGTTTACGGAAGCGACACGGGCTTCTGTGCTGTCACCGGTAGGTTTATAATACTTAAACTTAATGTTGTTAGCACCACAGTAAGCCTTGCATGCCTCGTAAGTGGTCTGGTTGAAGGATTGGTCGGTGATGTCGCCGTAGTCGGTAATCATCGCAACTTTTACGCCTTCGTTGCCTTTGTCTTTGTCCTTGTTGCACGCGGTGAACGCGAAGCAACTTGCAACGATAGCCACAACAAGAAGCGTTACGAGTAATACTTTTTTCTTCATATTCTTCTCCTTTAGGTTTATAATTTAGCAGTTTAGTCTGCTTAACCATCCTTATACATAGCGAAACGGTCAAAGAAAATAACCTCAACCGTTTGTCAATTTGATTATGGCTTATTTCAAAAAACAATGTCAAGACTTAATCAAAATTATTATTAAGGATTTATAATTTAAATATAATTATACGCGTGTCGTGTTTTTTGCTCAAATAATGAAACCGCAAGTTTATGCGATAATCCGGTTGCAAGAACCCCGTTTTTTGGCATAATCGACAAATTTCGCAACAAAAAGACGCCCAAGGTTTTCCTCGGGCGTCCGACGTCGTTTTTTGAAAAATTATTTGTTCTCGCCAAGAAGTCTGGACAAAAACTCCTTCGTGCGCTCTTCTTTCGGGTTTGTGAAGATGTCTTTCGGCGCGCCTTCTTCGACGATGACGCCCTGATCCATAAACACGACGTTGGTCGCAACGTCCCTTGCAAAAGCCATTTCGTGCGTGACGACAACCATCGTAAGCCCGCTTTCGGCAAGCGTTTTCATGACTGACAAAACCTCGCCCACCATCTCGGGATCGAGCGCGGAAGTCGGCTCGTCAAAGAGCAGCACCTCGGGCTCCATTGCAAGCGCCCTTGCGATTGCGACGCGCTGTTTCTGCCCGCCCGAAAGTTGCCCGGGACGCGCGTCGACGTACGCTTCCATACCGACAAGTCTCAGATACTTCCTTGCCCTTGCTTCGGATTCTTCCTTTGAAAGTTTCAGGACTTTTCTGGGTCCGACCGTGCAGTTTTTCAGTACGTTCATATTTTTGAAAAGGTTGAACGACTGGAAAACCATACCCACCTTTTTCCTGAATTCCGCAGGGTTTTTGGTGTTGACGACGTTCTCTCCGTTCAAAAGTATTTCGCCCGAAGACGGAGATTCAAAAAGGTTGATGCAGCGAAGAAGCGTGGATTTGCCGCTGCCCGACGCGCCGATTATGCAGGTAACGTCGCCGCGGCGCACGGTGAAGTCGATGTCTTTCAGGACTTCGTGATCGCCAAAAGATTTTCCAAGGTGTCTGATTTCGATGACGACCTCGTTTTGGGCGTTATCCGCGCGGGTTTCGCATTCCGTTTCGTTTATCAAATTATCGTTTCTGATTTCGTCAGTCATTGCCGTTACCTCCGGCGGCGGTCTGTTCACGCAAGATAGAGTCCGCGTCCATATTTTGCGAGCCCTGCACCGTATAGTTCTTTTTGCCGTCCATTTTCTTTTCGATAAGGCGCAGAATACGAGTTATCGTGAAAGTCAGCACGAAGTAGATTATCGCGACAAGCAAATACGTTGCGAAAGTCTGGTAGTTTATGGAGTTTATCGTGTACGCCACAAAATACAGTTCGGTAAAACCGATAACGTTAAGCACCGACGTATCTTTGATATTGATGACGAATTCGTTCGCAACAGACGGAAGAATATTCCTTAAAACCTGCGGGATAACGACGTAAAACATCGTTTGCGCGTGCGTCATACCGATTGCGTGCGCGCCCTCGAACTGTCCTTTGGAAACGGATATGATACCGCCCCTGACGATTTCCGCCATATAAGCGCCGGTGTTGATCGAAACGATAAACAAGCCGGCAAAGACTACGTTCAGCGTGACGCCGTTGTTGATAAGCGCAAAGCCCCAGAAAATTACCATCGCCTGCACCATCATCGGCGTGCCGCGGAATATTTCGACGTAAGCCGAAAGTATCCAGTCGGCAACTTTTTTCAGAACTCTCAGAAACTTGTTTTTCGGCGTGGGCATCGTGCGGAATACGCCGATAAGCAAACCGATGACAAGACCGATTATCGTACCGATTATCGATACGAGCATCGTGTAACCGATGCCCTTGAATATCATCTGGTGATATTTGGCAAATATATCAGCCATTTTTTGAAAAATGTTCATTTTTCTTCCTTAATTACAGTATTATTCCTCGGGTACGGGATCGGGGAGAACGGTTTTACCGGTTGCAAAGAAGGTTGCGTCGCCCATCATTTTGACGCGTTCTTCCGCCGAGATTTTTTTAAGTGCGGCGTTGATTTGATCTTTGATACTGCTGTTTTTAATCAAACCGATTGCGATTTGCACATCTTCGGGAGATGCCGAAAAACCGGTATCGTTGTTTTTGAGAGAGATATAGGTAAGCTCTTCGTTTGCCGCGCAGTCCGCTTTTGCACCGGGTTCTTCCGCAACGTAACCGTCGATAGCTTTGGTATTAAGAGCGTTGATAAGCGCGGGGAACGTATCCATCGGAGTTTGAGGCAAAATGCCGTATTTACTTGCCTGCGCTTGCAATGCGTCGTTGTGGAAAGTGCCGATTTGCGCTGCGATTTTTGCGCCGTTAAAGTCGGCAAGTTTCGTGGCGTTTGCAAATGCCCCGTCCTTTCTTACGACGATGACAAGTTGGCTTGTGTAGTATGCGTCGGAGAAATCAATGGCTTCTTTTCTTTCGGCGGTGGGGCTCATACCCGCAATGATCATATCAAGCGATTTTGCGTTGACAGCGGGGATAAGCGCCTCGAATTTATATTTTACGATAACAAGTTCTTTTCCAAGGGCTTCTGCGATTTTTTTCGCAATCATTACGTCATAGCCGTTTGCGTAGCCGTCCGCGTTCGAGATTTTGACCGCGCCGTTGGAAGCGTCCGTCTGGGTATAGTTAAAGGGAGCATATCCGCATTCCATACCGACGTACAGTTTGCTGTCGTCTTTCTTGTTCTGGCAACCGGTGAAACAGAACACCGCGCCGACAAGCAACAGAGACACGAGCATTACGGAAACAATCGTAGTAATTACTTTTTTCATTTTAGTTACTCCTTTATCTGAAAATTTTTTCAATAACAAAAATCCGTTAGCGGAAACTAACGGATACAATAAATGCAAAAATGATAAAACTATCAATATTTAACATCAAGCGCTCCGCAAGTTCCCTTGCGACAGTTTGCAACGTATTTCCCTGCAACCCAACGGCAAAATCTTCCGGATAAGACTTCCCGTTTCGGCAAAACTTCCTTTCCCTCGCCCCTTCAATCCGTTGCGGAGCGGTTACTCATAAGCTTTGCGCCTCTTAATTGTTGTTATCATATTATCAACAAACTTTCGCTTTGTCAACCGATTTATCGCACAAAAGTACATTTTTTGAAAATCGTGCAAACAACTCGCTGTTTCTCGCAATTTATTGATTATCAATTATTTACGCCTTATATATTAAAAACAATTACCGTAATCTCTCTTTTGACAGCAAAAAACCCGACTACATCGTCGGGTTTTTTGGCGGAGCATTAGTAACATATAGGAGTTTAATTATTCGAAATTGTTTCTATAAAAAACAGACAATCGCTTATTATAGTTTTGAAAACGAATAAGTATATTGTTTAATTCTCCAACTTTATTGACTAAAAACTTTTCGTTGTCGCTATGCTTGACAATATCATTTTGCTTAAAAAACTGATGTGCAAGATAATTTCGTTTTTCTAAAATATACTCTAACTCGCTTATATCATCATCGCTAAAAAACTTAACATTTCTTGCATAGCCGATAATTTGTCCCATAGTCATTTCTTGCATTTTTTCAAATAAGCAAGCGGCAGTCGTATTATAGGCTTTTGAAACAATCAACGCAACATTCCATTCTATGTACTGTGCATTTTCAAATATTTCGCCGAACAACTCATACAAATTATTTTTCATACTTTCTTCCAATAGCAATCGTACCCGTTATAACTTTAGTTTTGATTTTCTAAACATTATATCGTATAGTACTTGAATATTTTTATTATAGCATAAATTTCTTAAACTTTCAATCGCTATTATGTTTCGAACGTAGAGTTTCAAAAAACTCAAAAGTCATTTTTGGGGTCCCCGATATTTTGATTGCGCAAAAATCTCTTT
>OKTL01000279.1_pt1 | contig 30400 bp, 24 predicted proteins | sample 1606211 | NCBI WGS metagenome assembly OKTL01 (sample SAMEA3879538, study PRJEB24766) | human gut metagenome | biome: human-associated habitat; feature: feces | place: USA | collected 1985/1987 | reverse complement strand
GCGTGCCCCTGCCTGTGGCAAGGCAGACGAGGAATATCTGCTGACCACCAAGCTGTTCTGCGGTAAGTGCGGTGCACTGATGTTCGGCGAAAGCGGAACCAGCGCCACCGGACGCACCTACTATTATTATAAATGCGCCAACGTCAAACGGCGCAAGGGCTGCAACAAAAAGACCGTGCAGAAGGACTGGTTGGAAGATCTGGTCGTCCGGGAGACTATGAAGCTGATTCAGGACGATGCGGTGATCGACAAAATCGTTCAATTGGTCATGGACGTCCAGAATCAGGAGAACACCACGATTCCGCTGCTGGAAAAGCAACTGCGAGAGGTCAACAAAAAGCTGGACAACCTGATGAAGGCGATCGAGGACGGCTTGTACACCCGGACAACGAAAGAGCGTCTGGAAGAGCTGGAAATCCAGAAAGATGAACTGACTGCAAAAATCGCAGATGAAAAATTGAAGAAGACCAGCTTCAATGAGGATTTCATCCGGTTCTGGCTGACGAAATTTAGAAAGTTCGATATTTCGCAGAAAAAGCAACGAAAAGCGCTGATTGAAATTTTTGTCAATGCCATTTTCCTGTATGATGACCGGATGCTGATTACATTCAACTACAAAGATGGCACCCAAACCGTCCGATTTGAGGACGCTTTGACGGCTGATGGGGTAGAAGGAAAAAGCTCGGATTTGTCCAGTTTTGCTGGACCACAAATCCAACGATTTCACGTTAGAAATCGTTGGATTCTTTTGTTTATAGGCTGGCCTCATTTGGCTTTGACCACAATGCCAAAGATTTTATCTGGTCTATAGCAATTTTCAAAATTAAAGCGCATAACCCAATTGCCGAACGGTTTTTCGGACAGTTTCATTGCTGACGGTGAGGTGAAGAGTCTCAATGTTCTCCTGCATTGTTATGTCCGGTCTGGTTTTTACAAGCTGGTTGATATTTTCAACTTCTTCCGGAGTCAATGCCGGTTTTCTTCCACGAAGGTAGGTTCGAGTTTCAATTGAGCCGGTTTCATCCAAACGCTTTTCAGGCGGTAAACAGTACTCCAGTTCACGCTGTGGTTCCTTGCCACTTCCCGGACATTATGACTTCTTTCCAATGCTTGAATCAATAGTTTCCTTGCCTCGTTGTGCAACATTTTAATCGCCTCTTTATCTCGATTCTACACCTTTTGTTAAGTCGTCGCTCTATTTTTCTGGATTGCTATAATTTATGAAACATTCGCCGTATTATAAGCGCTACCTCGCCGCCAGATGCTCCCGGTACATACGGGCTTCATCTATCATGAACAACAACTTATTCGACGGATTTTCTTCAAGCCACTCTTTTGTATCGTGCCAGATTTTCGCTTCCCTTGGACGTAGAAGCATATACTCCAGCATAGAATAGTTCGTAATCAGAATATCCGGGCAGAATTTATGCATTTCAAATCGAGTAATCAGATCTGCATCTTCCGCATCAGGAACAGTTATCCGGATTATCCTTTGCCTCTGTCGCCAATTTTGCCATCAACGGCCACATAAAACACTCTGTAAAGGCTGCACAAATTTCTTTCGTGGGAAAATGCGCTTTTTACGGGCGGCTGAATTGAAAAAAATATTGTTATTTTTGGCGAAAAGTGATATTATCACTATCATGAAAGAATGTTTCCATTAAAGAAAAAATACGCGCCGCCAGCCATTGAAAAGAGGCCGGACGGGCAGCAATGGTAAATGCAATGGAGATTTTACTCACAGGTTTTACAGCATTCCTGACGCAGGAGTGGATCGAGACGGCATTCCCGAATGATCATGTGTTGACCACCCACGCAAAAGGGGAAGCGCTGCTGGACACCCGGATCAAGACGGTGATGCTGGAAGGCAAGCAGCTGTTGGATCAGCTTGCAGAAACCTACCAGTTTGACCGGGTTGTCTATTTTTCTGAATATCTGCTGCCACACGGGAATCAGGAAGGTGAACTGGACCGCCTGCGCCGAGTGCTGCAGTCCTGCCGCGAGCGGGAGGTGGAACTGTTGTACCTCTCAGGGCCGGAGGCAGCATTGACGCCGTCCTCCGGCAAAACGCTGCTGGCAAATGCGGCAGAGGAGCTTTGCTTCCATTACGCTAAAACCAGCAAACTTCAGGTCAAGGTGTTCCGCCTACCCTACCTGTATGCCGTCTCGGCCAGCGGTGCGGAGCAGTTTGCGCGGCTGTTCGAGCAGATATCTGCCGGTACGGTTCAAATGGATGAACAGGCCGCGCAGCCGCTGCTTGCGCTCTGTGCAGAAGAACTGGCGGATCTCGTTGCCCGGGTGTTCGATACATGGACACCGAAGCCGGAGCGATTTACGCTGCCGGATGTTTTTGGGAATACGCTGGAGCAGCTGGGCGAGGTGCTGCAAAAGCTACAGCCCGGGCTGAAGGTGTTGTACGGCACCGATGCCATCCAGACCTACCCCGCAGCAGATAATACTGTCCGCCGCAGGTACGGCTGGTTCCAGCGGTACAGCATTCTGGATGATCTGCCCGCGATTTATAATGTGTGGTGTGCCCAGCAGACAGAGAAAAAAAGCTTTGTACGCAAAACGGTGGATAAGATTCGCCAGAGCCCGCGTCTGCTGCGGCTGGTAGAGATCGCTGCCGCGTGGTTGGCCACAGAGCTGCTGGTGCGTATTACAGGCACGGACGCGCAGTTCCAAATGATCGATTTCCGGCTTATGTTCGTCGTGCTGATCGGCACAGTCTACGGCCTCAATGCAGGTGTGCTGTCTGCTGTGCTGGCATCTGTTTCTCTGGCAGTGGGCTATCTGCGGCAGGGTACCACCCTGATGCTGCTGTTTTATGCGCCTGCCAACTGGTTGGCGTTCATTGTATATTTTGTGGTGGGAGCGTCCTGCGGGTATGTGCAGCTGCGTAATACAGAGACCGCCCGTTTCGTGCAGGAAGAAAATGACCTGCTGCGTAAGCGGCTTGAATTTACCCGGAAACTGTATCAGGATACGTTGGAGGATAAACAGATGTTCCGCCGCCAGATCCTTGGCCGCCGGGACAGCTTTGGCAAAATCTATGCTGTGACCCAGCAGCTGGATATGCTGCAGCCGCAGGAGATCTACCGCAAGACTGTGCAGATCATGGAGGACGTGCTGGAAAATCACAGTCTCACCATCTACCGGATGGAAAAGAACCATGGATTTGCCCGCCTTACAGCCGCCAGTGCCAGAATGACGCCGGAGCCGGCGCACTCGCTGGAGGTGGAGCAGTGGTTGGATGTGATCCGTGCCATTGAACAGGAGGGGCTGTGGGTGAATCGCGGCTTCCTCCCCGGACATCCGATGTATGCTGCAGGTGTGCGGCAGAACGGCAGCCTTGTGGTACTGATCTGCCTGTATACGGCCAACGAAGAGCAGATGACCCTGTATTACCAGAACCTGTTCCGCATCCTCTGCGGACTGGTGGAAACGGCATTGGTGCGCGCTTTTGAGTACGAGAGCGCCGTGCGGGAAAACTGGTATCTGCCCGGCACCTGCTTGCTGCGTCCGGCTGTGTTTGCGGAGCAGCTGGCTACAGCCTGTACCCTGCAGGAAGAAAAAATGGCGCACCATCTACTGCTGCGGGTGACGGGTGAGTTCAAAGACCGGGCTGAACTCAACGACCGGGTGAGGCGCTCCATCCGCAGTACCGATGTAGCAGGCGTTGGAATAGACAACACCGTCTACCTGCTGATGAATCAGGCCGATGAAAAAGATCTGTCGCTGCTGACCCGGCGCTTGGGTGAAAAAGGGCTTCATGTCACTGCGGTGCCGCTGGATGAGCAGCTGCGGCTGATCAAGACTGCAAAACAGGAGGCACCGCATGTGTAACGGGTTCTGGCTTGGCCTTGTGCTGCTGACGGTGCATCTGGTTGTATGCGGGGTCCTTTGGCTGTTGGCCCGGACCCGGACACTGGAGGTGGAGGGATATTTTGTTCCGGTGATGCTTCTTGTGCCGCTGTGGGGGCCGCTGTGTGTGCTGTTACTCCACACGTCCAATCGCCTTACAGGCGAGTGCTCGCGAGAACAGATGCTTGAAAAGCTGCGCATCAACGAAGAAATACATAAAAATATTCTTGTGGCAGATGACGAGGGTAAGGAGGCGGTTGTTCCGCTGGAGGAAGCCTTGCTGGTAAACAGCCCTGCACAGAAGCGGAAGCTCATTCTCTCGGTGCTGACGGATGATCCCGCAGGCTATTACGACCTGCTTCAGCAGGCCCGCATGGATAACGACAGCGAGGTGGTTCATTACGCTTCCACGGCGCTGTCGCAGATCACCAAGGAGGCAGATCTGAAATTACAGAAACAGGAACAGCGGTATGCTTCTGCCCCGGACGATGCCGCCGTGCTGGAAGAATACTGCGATTATCTGGAAAGCTACCTGAAAGATGGCTTTGTACAGGGCAGAGCGGCAGAGATCCAGCGCCACCAGCTGGAGCAGCTGCTGAAAAAGCGGCTGGAAAACCTTAGCGGACGCCGCAGCTGTACGCTGGAGTGCAGGCTGGCAGATACGCAGCTCGGCCTTGCTGAATATGACCGTGCAGAGAAAACGCTGGAGGACCTTACGGCGCGCTGGCCCCAGCGCGAGGCACCGTGGGTGCTCCGCCTGCGGCTGGCAGCAGCGCTGCGCGATGGGGCGGCTATCCAAAAAACGCTGCGTCAAATCGAGGAAAAGGAGGTCTACCTCAGTGCAAAGGGCCGCGAAGTCGTGCGGTTCTGGCAGGGAAAACAGCAATGATAAAGGAGATCTTTTTCCGGCTGCGGGCATTCCGCTGGCAAAAGCTGCTGATCATCTGGGCGGTGTTCGTGGCGATGGCCGCTATCCTGTTTGCGGAGCGCAGCGGTATTCAATACGATGCAACGAAATTTAAGATCAATTATCTCCCCCGGACAGAGGCAAAGCCTGCACAGATCGCCATGTTCGGCCAGCCTGTCACCTGCCTGTTGCTCTACGATTCCGGGCAGGAAGGCACAGACCATGCCAAAGAGCAGTTTGATCAGATTTTGCTGGATATGAAAGTAAGCACACAGGCTGTGGATGTGCACACAACGTCTCTTGCTGATATCCCGGAATTTGACCGGTATAAAACCGTTGTGGTCCTCATCAGTGATCTGGATGTGTTAGGCAACCGCCTGATCGACCTGATGAACTGGGTGCGGGACGGCGGCAGCGTCCTGTTTGCCATGGTGCCCCAGAAAACAACATATTTTGACGTGATCTCACCCGAACTCGGTGTCCTGTCCTCTTCCTGGGAGTATAAGACCGCAGAAAGCATCGTTCCTACGGAGGAGTTTATGCTGGGTGGCGGGCAGCGGTATGAGTTCAGTGACCCGTTCCAGTCTTCCCTCGGCGTCAGCCTCCGGGAGGAAGCTACGGTGTATGCCCGCACGGGGGACGAAGGCGCTCCGCTGGTGTGGGGCACAAAGTCTGGTGCTGGCAGGGTGGTGGTGGACAACATCGGCATCTACGACAAAATCATGCGCGGCATCTATGCAGCGTCCTTCAGCCTGCTGTGCGATGCCGCTGCTTACCCCGTCATCAACAGTTCGGTGTTCTATCTGGACGATTTTCCCTCTCCGGTGCCCGGCGGCGATGGTACTTATATCCGCAGGGATTACGGGATGAGTATTGCGGAATTTTATTCCAAAGTCTGGTGGCCGGATCTCGTGAAGCTTGCACAGCAATACTCTATCCGTTTTACTGGTGTCATGATCGAAAACTATGAGGACGATACCCAAAGCACGCCGGTCCGTCAGCCGGACACCCAGCAGTTCCGATACTATGGCAGCCTGCTGCTGCAGCAGGGCGGGGAAGTGGGCTTCCACGGCTACAACCATCAGCCGCTGGTACTGCCCGATACGGATTACAAGGATCTTTACAGCTACCGTCAGTGGCCCAGTGAAGATGCCATTGTGGCTGCGATGAACGAGCTTATCGATTTTCAAAAGACCGTGCTGCCCAACACCGAGGGCAGTGTCTATGTGCCGCCCTCCAACATCCTTTCCGCTGCCGGGCGGAAGGTGCTGGGCAGCACGGTGACCCAGATCCGCACCATTGCCAGCACTTACTTTGAAGATGGCTCGTCCCTGCCCTATGTGCAGGAATTCGGTGTGGCCAGCGACGGTATCGTGGAGCAGCCGCGCATCGTATCCGGCGGTATGGTGGGAGATACCTATATGCGGCTGGCAGCAATGAGCGAGTTGAACATGCACTACGTCAGTACCCATTTTATGCACCCGGACGATCTGCTGGACGTGGACCGCGGTGCGGCAGAAGGCTGGGAAACCTATAAGGGCGGCCTGAAAGATTACCTCAAGTGGCTCAGTGCCGCCGCACCGGATCTGCGCAGGCAGACAGGCACCGAGTGCTCTGCTGCCATTCAGCGGTATGCACAGCTGACGGTCACGCTGGACAGCACCGATACCGCATGGACGCTGCATCTTGGCAATTTTGTGGATGAAGCATGGCTTTTCTTCCGCGCCAATGAGGGGACTCCCGGCAAAGTCACGGGCGGCGAATTGACCCGCCTGACGGGAGACCTTTATCTGCTCAAGGCCAATGCCGATACAGTCCGCATTGAAAAAAAGGGGGCGTGACCATGCGCATCTGTCTGGTGCTGGAAGGCTCCTACCCCTATGTCCACGGCGGCGTATCCACGTGGATGCACGCGTATATTCAGGCCATGCCTCAGCAGGAGTTTTCCCTCTGGGTCATCGGTGCCAAAGCACAGGATCGGGGAAAGTTTGTGTATGAACTGCCGCCCAACGTGAAAGAGGTGGAGGAGGTTTTTCTGGATGATGCCCTCCGCCTCCACGGGGAGCGGCAGCCGGTCCTGTTTACTGCAGACGAGCGTACCGCCCTGCGGGAACTGGTACGGCTGGGCAGCCCGGATTGGGATGTGCTGTACCGTCTGTTTCAGGAAAAAGGCGTCCATCCGCTCTCTTTTTTGCAGAGCCGAGATTTTATGGAATTGTTCAAGGATATCTGCCTACAGGAGTATCCTTATGTGGCTTATGCGGATGCCTTCCATACCATGCGCTCAATGCTGCTGCCGGTGCTCTATTTGCTTACGGGCCGGGTGCCGAAAGCAGATGTCTACCATGCGATCTCCACCGGCTACGGCGGTCTGTTGGCCTGTCTGGGCGGCAGCCTGAACCATGCGCCGGTGCTCCTTACGGAACATGGCATCTACACCCGCGAACGGGAGGAGGAAATCATTCGTGCCGAGTGGGTGGTGCCCTCGTTCAAGAGCCGATGGATCCGATTCTTCTATATGCTTTCAGAGGAGATCTACCGGCGGGCGTTCCGGGTCAGCAGTCTGTTCTATAATGCCCGCCGGACGCAGATCGAGATGGGATGCGATGCTGAAAAGTGCATCGTCATCCCAAACGGCGTCCAGTATGAGCGGTTCTGCAATATCCCGCTCAAACAGGAGGATGGCTGGGTGGATATCGGCGCGGTGGTGCGTCTGGCCCCCATCAAGGACGTCAAGACCATGATCTATGCGTTCTTTGAGCTGGCCTCCCGGATGCCCAATGCCCGGCTCCACATTATGGGCGGCGTGGACGATGAAGATTACGCCAAAGAATGTTATGCGCTGGTAGAGCAGTTGCAGCTCAAAAACCTGATCTTCACCGGGCGTGTAGACGTGGTGCAGTATATGCAGAAACTGGATTTCACCATCCTTACCAGCATCTCGGAGGGGCAGCCGCTGTCTGTGCTGGAATCTATGGCAGCCCGCCGTCCCTGTGTGACCACCGAGGTGGGCTGCTGTAGGGAACTGCTGGAAGGCGCCCCTGGAGATACGTTCGGCATTGCAGGCTACTGCGTGCCCCCTATGTACCGTCAGGGATTGGCTGATGCGATGGAGAAGATGTGCGCCAGCCGTGCCCGGCGCGAAGAGATGGGGCGCATTGGCCAAAGACGGGTGGATGCTTATTTTCATCACGAGCAGATGCTGGCGAACTACCGCAAGATGTACGACGAAACCGCAAAGGAATATCACTTGGAGTAACCATGGCAGGAATTGGATTTGAATTGAAAAAGCTGTTCCGCCGCAAAGGGCTGTTTGCCTCCCTGCGGGCCTACGGCTATGCGGGTATCATCTGCACCGGCCCTATGCTGCTGGGCGTTGTGCTTCAGTTTGGTATTCTATTGCTCTGCGGCTGGGTGGGTGCCCAGCGGGATCAGCAGGATCTGCTGGTCTGTATGATCACCTATACGCTGCTGTTTTCCCTTACGGTCACCAGCTTCTTTTCCATGCCGGTAACACGGTATCTGGCAGATATGCTGTATGAGGAACAGGAACAGACCATCCTGCCTTCGTTCTGGGGCTCCAGCAGCCTGATGCTTGTACTGGGCTGTACGCTGTATGGGCTGTTTCTGCTTGTTTCTGGGGCCACCCTTCTGCAGGGGCTGCTCTGCCTGTGGCTTTTTGCAGAGATGATCGTGAACTGGAATGGAATGAGTTACCTGACCGCCATCAAGGACTACCGTGGCATCCTCTGTTCTTTTCTGGCTGCCATTGCGCTGGCGTTCGGGCTGGGGTTCGTGCTGGTGCTGCTGCTGGGCTGTCCGGTGCTGGAGGGAATGCTCTTTGCTGTGACCATGGGTTACGGCCTGATGATGGTCTGGGATGTAGTGCTGCTCTACCGTTACTTCCCGCAGAGCGATGAGAGCCCCTGGACGTTTCTGCGCTGGGTGGATGCGTTCCTGCCGCTGGCCTTTACGGGGCTGTGCACCAACATCGGGCTGTTTGCCCACCTTGTCATCTGCTGGGCAGGGCCGTCGGGCGTACAGGTCAAAGGCCTGTTTTATGGGGCTCCGTACTATGATGTTCCTGCCCTTATTGCGTTTTTGACCATTCTCGTCACGAGCGTGAATTTTGTGGTGTCGGTGGAGGTCAATTTTTACCCCAAATATCGGAATTACTACAGCCTGTTCAACGATGGCGGCGTTGTGGGCGATATCGTCACGGCAGAGGAAGAGATGCTGGCTGTGCTGAACCGGGAACTCCGGTTCACTGCCCTCAAACAGCTGTTTGTTACGGCAGCGGTGATCTCACTGGAAAATACATTGCTGGATCTTCTGCCCCTTGGATTCAACGATCTGATGCACGGCTACTTCCGCACCCTGTGTGTAGGGTACGGCCTCTATGCCGTGGGCAACACCGTCCTGATGATCCTGCTTTACTTCACGGATTACGGCGGCGCTGTCGCAGCTGCCGCTGTGTTTGCTGTTTCTGCCAGCGGGCTTACGGCGCTTTCTATGGCGTTTGACCCTGCGTTTTACGGGTTCGGTTTCCTGATCGGAGCGGCATTGTTCTATCTGGTCACGCTGTTCCGGTTGGATGCCTTTACGGCCAACCTGCCCTATCGGGTGTTGGGGCAGCAGCCGATTGTGGCAGAAACAAAAGCCGGGCGTTTCACCCGGCTGGGGTTGTTCTTGGAACATAAAAAGGGAAAGCATCGAGAGGAGAAGGCAAATGAAGAATAGAGATCTGATCCCGCGCCGCAGGGTGCTGGGGCTGGGCGTTGCGCTGGCCGGGCTGTGTGCAGGCTGCGCCGTGCTGCCGGCCGGGAGTACAGAGAGCGCTGCCGGTTCACAGGCAGCGTCTGGGAATAAAGCAGCTGACAAGGTGGAAAAAGCTCCGCTGGAAGATATCAACAGTGTCCACCTGCGGGATAACCCGGAACTTTACACGGTCTACGATGACAGCGGCGTGGTGACAATGTACCTGACCGTGAGCCGGGGCAATGACAGCGAGAACACCAACCACAGCTGGGCGGAGATCAACCATTTTTCGGCTTACGATTATGAGGCCATGGGGGTGCCACGCTATCAGGTCAATGCGCTTTTGCAGGTGGGCGATGAGAACGGCCCAGTCGTGGGAGAGCTTGGATATGATACCCTAACCCCAAACGCCACCGTTCAGATACGCGGTCAGACCTCCAGCCGAAATAGCCAAAAGAACTATAAGATCAAACTAAAGAAAAATAAAGGCAGCTGGCGCGGTCAGCGCACCATCGCTCTGAACAAACACATGGGCGAGGGACTGCGCTTCCGTAATAAGATGGCTTATGACCTTATTAAGGGAATTGACCAGATGATGGGCCTTCAAACCCAATTCGTACATTTGTACGTCAAAGACCTGACTGACAGCGACAGCGGTGTATTTGAAGATTATGGACTGTATACTCAGGTCGAACAGCTGAATAAGACAGCTCTCAAGACGCATGGAGTAGATTCAAACGGCCAACTGTATAAAATCAATTCCTTTGAGTTTTTGCGCAATGAAGATATCATCCGCCTCACAACTGACCCTGCATATGACCAAACTGCATTTGAGGCGCTGCTGGAAATAAAGGGAGACAGTGACCATTCCAAATTGATCGAAATGCTGGAAGTTCTCAACGATGCAACGTCGTCCATGGATGATGAGCTCTTTGTAACGTACTTTGATAAGGAAAATATCGCCTATTGGATGGCATTTCAGCTGCTGACCGGCAACACAGACACTCAAAATCGAAATGTCTATTTGTACAGCCCACAAAACTCCAGCAAATGGTATCTCTGGGACTGGGACAATGACGGTATGCTCCGCCGCCGGGAACGTGAAATCATCAAGTTCTCGGACTCTGAAAGCTGGGAACGCGGCGTGAGCAACTATTGGGGCAATGTTCTGTTCCGGCGCTGTCTGCAAACACAAAGTTACCGTAATATGCTGGATGCTGCCATGAAGGAGCTTTATGCTTACATGAATAAGACGCGTATCCAGTCCATGCTGGAACATTACCGAAGTGTGACAGAAACGTATGTCTGGCAGATGCCAGACCGGATGTATGTCCCTATCACGCATGCCGAATACGAAGATATTCTGAAGAGTATCTGGCCGGAAATCGAAGAAAACTATAATTACTACTGGGAGAGCTACCGTAAGCCCATGCCATTTTACATTGGTATACCGCAGGTAGCAAACGGTCAGTTGCATCTGAATTGGGATTCTTCCTATAATTTTACGGTTGAGGAAATCTATTATACGGTCGAACTTGCAAAAGATTATCTGTTTAACAAAGTACTCTACCGGCAGGAAAACCTGATCCTACCAGAGCTTACAATGGATATGCTTCCTGCTGGACAATATTTTTTGCGGGTTCGCGCAACGAATGCATCCGGTTACACGCAGGATGCGTTTGATTATTATGTTACCGAGGCCGGCAAGCATTATGGCATGATCTGTTTTTACGTCCAGCCTGACGGCAGCATTGCGGAGGATACCTATGAAGAATGAGTCCGCATTCTGGCAACGGTGCTTGGAGCGGGGAGAGCAACTGCTGGCTCCGCAGCCCCGCAGCCATACGGAAACTTACCGTCACGAGTTGAAATATCTCATCTCATGGGCGGACAAGGCTGAACTGACAACACGGATGTCCCCCGTTCTCAAACTGGACCCCCACGCAACGAATGGCGGCTATTTCATCCGCAGCCTTTATTTTGACGATTATTGGAATACTGCTTACGAGGAAAAAGATGCCGGTGTGCTGCTGCGCAAGAAATACCGCATCCGCATTTATAATTGCAGCGACCGCAGCATCAAGCTGGAACGAAAGAAAAAATTCGGCAGTTACATCTATAAAGAAGCTGCACCTTTGACCCATGCAGAGTTTGATGCCATTCTCGCCGGAGACTATAATTTCCTCCTGCACAGCCGTTACCGCCTGTGTCAGGAGTTTTACACCGAGTGTGTGTGCAATGTGCTCCGCCCCAGGGTCATCGTGGATTACGACCGGGAACCATGGATCATGGATGCCGGCACAGTGCGTGTCACATTTGATCAGGATGTCCGGGCTGCTGTGGGCAGTTGGGATATTTTTGATCCTGCGCTTCCCACCCTGCCGGTGCTGGAGCCGGGCAAACTGGTCATGGAGGTCAAATTTACAGAGTATCTGCCGCAGATCGTGCGGGATATCCTCCCGCCCCGTGCACAGGAGCTGACTGCCGTTTCCAAGTATGTGCTGTGCTGCGATAAGACCGCTTATCAGTACGGGTTTGAATACTGGAACGAAAACTGAGAGAAAAGGAACACAATTAACCATGAGCACAAAAGACTTTATCAAAAAATCTGTTCTGAACGCCTTTACCCAGTACGATGCGCCTAAGCTTGCCGTGGCGCTGCTGGCGGCGCTGGCGCTGGGCATCCTTATTTATCTGGTCTACCGCAAATTCTATACAGGCGTGGTCTACTCCCGCAGTTTTGCAGTTACGCTGGTGGGTATGTGTGTGCTCACCTGCATGGTCACGCTGGCCATCAGTACCAACGTGGTCATCTCCCTTGGTATGGTGGGCGCATTGTCCATCGTCCGCTTCCGCACCGCGGTCAAGGATCCGCTGGATCTGTTGTATCTGTTCTGGTCGATTACCACGGGCATCACGGCGGGAGCCGGAATGTACGCACTGGGGCTGGTCACGGCGGCTGTCATGATCGTTATGATTTACCTGTTCTCCCACTGGCAGGCTAAAGGCCGGGTGTACATTGCGGTGATCCACTATGTGGGCGCCGATGCCGGAGACGATATCGTCCGGGCGCTGGGACGTATCAAGTATGCAGTCAAATCCAAGACCATGCGGGGCGAGAACACCGAGATGGCGGTAGAGGTCTTCTGCAAAGATCCCAATATGGAATTTGCAGACCGTATCCGCGCTGTAAAGGGAGTACAGGATGTCACCCTTATCCAGTACAACGGGGAGTATCATGGATAAAATAGCAAAGATCCTGGCGGCAGGGCTCTGTCTGCTGGGGATGGGAGCAGCAATGATCGCATCGGGTACAAAGACAAGAACCTATGCTGCGGATAACAGTGCATTTCCAAATGCCCAGATCGGTTATGCCCCGATGATCGATACCGCCGAGGCAGGTGGTGCAACGCTCCGCTATCTGGAACTTACATGGCGGGAGGCAGAGCCGGAAGAGGGCGTTTATGCGTGGGAGGCAATCAGCGAAAAATACGATTTTGCCTCGCTGCGGGAGCAGGGAATCCATCTGGTGCTCCGCTTTGTCTGCGATGTGCCGGGACAAGAGACGCATCTGGATATCCCGGACTGGCTTTATGCGCAGACGAAGGATGGCAGCTGGTACGATACAGATTATGGGAAAGGCTATTCTCCAAACTATGCCAATGCGGTGTTCCGGGCAGCACATCACCGTGTGCTTTATGCGCTGGCGGAGTTTTTGGGCACGGATGGTTTTGTTTCCTATGTGGAACTGGGCAGCCTTGGCCACTGGGGCGAGTGGCACATCAAAAGCGAAGATGGCTTGGTATCCATGCCGGATGAGACGATCCGGGACGAATATGCCGCAGATTATCTTGCGGCTTTTCCTACGGCGAAGCTGCTGATGCGCAGGCCGTTCCGCTTCGCGGCAGAACAAAGCCTCGGCCTTTATAATGATATGACCGGCGAGGAAAAAGACACCATGGAGTGGCTGGGATGGATCGCAGAGGGCGGTTGGTACGGCAGCGACCCCAATGCGCTGACGCCTATGCCGGATTTCTGGCAGAATGCCCCGGTGGGCGGCGAGTTCACCAGCAGCCTTTCCATGCGGGATATGCTAGAGCAGGATCTTCCCCGTACGCTGCACCTGTTGGAGATATCGCACATGAGCTTTCTGGGCCCCAAAACGGCACAGGTAAAGTATGCGAAAGGATATAATGCCGTGCTGAGGAGGCTGGGCTATCGGCTCCGGGTAACGGAACTGAAGCTGAACCTGTGCACAGACGGCGTTTCTGCAGAACTGACTGTGGCAAACGAGGGTGTGGCACCGTTCTACTGGGATTGGCCCGTGAATCTTTATGTGGAGGATACAGCAGGCAGCACTCTGTGCACAGCGCGTCTGCCGCTGTCCCTGCCGGAGCTGATGCCGGGGAAGAGCCAAAAAGTATCGGTCACACTGGAAGGGGCAGATGCACAGGAACTGCTTTGCGGAGGGTGGAAGCGTTTATTCCGCAGCCCAAAACATCTGACGATTGGAATCGTGGATCCAATGACGAGCCGTGATGCAGTGCGGTTTGCCATGAAAGCGGCACGGAAAAACGGAAGAACTGTTTTGCTTTAGCTTTTTTATTGCTTTCGATGCAAGCACATCTGTTTTCGATTTTTCAGCAGAACCATGATGGAACGCTGCACACAGCCAATTTTGCTGCATCGAAGGATGAAACTAGCTGCGTGTTCTATTATCCTTGTACAAAAGGACGGCACAAGGGATGAGCATCAGGATATATGAAAAGCAAGGAACACCGTTGTGCGGCGCGGTTGGCTCGTTCGCCTCTCTGCGAAATGTACATTTTCCGTTATAGTAAAATCACCTCATGTGGTTTTATAGGTTGAGAATTCACGTTTTATATACTGATCCTCAAAGAAAGGGCGAAAATTTCTTTGAGGATATTTTTATTGTCACTTTGCTGCAATTTTTCTCTGATTCTTCGCCAAAACGCAGAAAATGCGGAAACCGTTTGATTTAGCTCGGTTTCCGCACTAGAATGGAAACCAGAAAAGCAAGCACAGTTTCCACAAGGAGGACGCTCATGCAGGAAAAGCTCGATGCGCTGGTGCGCACACAGGCGATGCAGTTATTCCGTCAACAGGGGCTGCATTTCACCATGCAACAGGTGGCAGAGCCGCTGCACATCAGCAAAAAAACCATCTACACCGTTTACCCCTCCAAGGAGGCCCTTCTGCTGGACATGGTAGACCATGCCTTTGCGGAGATCCACCACTGCAAGCAGAAAATTCTGGCGGGCAGCGGTACTTTGCAGGAGAAGCTGCGGGCAGTCATCATTGCCATGCCGACGGAATATGCCGCGCTGGACCTGCGGCAGATGAAGGAGCTGGACGAGAAATACCCGGTGGTGGCGGCGCGGGTGCGCAGTCAGTTGGAAAACGGGTGGGAGCCCACCATGGCACTGCTGGAGCAGGCTGTGGCTGAAGGGGTCATGCGTCCGGTGTCCCTGCCGGTGCTGCGGCAGATGATCACCGCATCCATCGAGAGTTTTCTGGCAGACCGCAGTCTGGCAGAAAGCGGAGTGCAGTATGTGGCTGTGCTGGAAGAAATGATCTCGATTTTACTGGAAGGAGTGCTGCCGCGATGAAACACAGTTTTTGCGATGGATGGGAGTTTACACGACACTGGACAGAAGCCTTTGGCAAGGGGCTGCCTGTACCAAAACAACAAGCCGTTCGCTTGCCCCATACCTGCCGGGAGGTGCCGCTGCACTATGCCTCTCCGGCCGATTACGAGATGGTCTGCGGCTACCGCAAGCGGTTCCGGGTGCCGCCGGTGCAGGCTGCGCCCCGGTTGTTCGTCCGCTTTGACGGCGCTGCTCATCAGGCGGTGGTGCGGGTCAACGGCAAGGTTGCCGGGCAGCATCAGGGCGGCTATACGGGCTTTACGGTGGAGATCACCGACCTTGTAGACCGGGAGGGTGAAAATCTGCTGACCGTGCAGCTGGACACCAGGGAAGACCCCGCCATCCCGCCCTTTGGCTTTGTCATCGACTACCTGACCTACGGTGGGCTGTACCGGGAGGTTTGGCTGGAAGCTACGGCAGAAAGCCGCCTGACGGACCTGTTCGTCTACACGCCCACCCTGCAAGAGGCTGTGGTGCAGTGGACGGCAGAGCTTACGCCCGCAGCCGTGGCGGTCCGCATCCGGCTGGAGACCGCAGACGGCACCCTGCTGGCCCAGCAGACCGCACAGGCGGCAGAAACCGGGAAGATCCAGCTTTCTGTGCCGGATGCACAGCCGTGGGATATAGAACACCCGGTTTTGCATCATGCCGTGGCAGAGCTTTTGAACGCAGCCGGACAACCCATCGACCGCAAACAGGTGACGTTTGGCTTCCGCACCGCAGAGTTCCGGGCGGATGGCTTCTACCTCAACGGCAAAAAGACCTTCCTGCGGGGGTTGAACCGACACCAGAGCTACCCTTACATCGGCTATGCCGCACCGGAAAGCCTACAGCGGGAGGATGCCCGCATTTTGCGGGAGGAGCTGCACTGCACCGCCGTGCGCACCAGCCACTACCCCCAAAGTCCATATTTTCTGGACGAGTGCGACCGGCGGGGTCTGCTGGTGTTCACCGAGCTGCCGGGCTGGCAGCACATCGGAGATGCGGCATGGAAAGACGCTGCCTGTACGATGTTACAAGCAATGTTTTCGTCTATACAAAAACACTTTTTGCGTTGTAAAACGCTTGTTGGGGACACCCAAACCCTTGAACTGCATCCGTTGGACGCAGGATTAGCGTCTCCAAATGAGAAAGTATATGGTTCTAACACATTGTCAGCCATTGGTAAACAACTTTTTCCAGTCAAAAAAGAAAATAGCGATGATTAAAGATGAACATTGCAGAAAAATGTGATACAATAGAAAATGAAAATCCAAACAACAGGAGGAACCCCCTCGTGGCCAACAACGTGAACGTCAAAAAACTGGAAGCTGACCTGTGGGAGTCGGCAGATCTACTGCGTGCAGGCTCTAAACTCACCTCGAACCAATACTGTATGCCGGTACTGGGACTGATTTTTCTGCGGTATGCGTACAGCCGCTTCAAACTGGTAGAGCAGGAGATCCTGAAAGACCGTCCCATGCGCGGTGGCCGGGTGCTGCCGGTGGAGCAAAGCGACTTTGCCGAGAAGAGTGCACTGTTTCTGCCCAAGGAGGCGCAGTACAATTACTTAGTCAATTTGCCCGCCAACATCCCGGAACAGGGGCTGACCGGCATCGAGGGCAATCCTCTGAACAGTCTGGGCGAAGTGGTGAACAACGCCATGGAACTGGTGGAGCAGCAGAGCGAGCAGCTGCAGGGCGTTCTGCCGAAGGACTACACCATCTTCTCGGATGAACTGCTGGGGGAACTGCTGCGCATCTTCAACAATGATGCGTTGGACGATGTGGGCGGCGATGTGATCGGCCGTATCTACGAGTACTTTTTGAATAAGTTTGCCAAGAATGTGGCACAGGATGACGGCGTGTTCTTTACGCCGAAATCGCTGGTGAAAATGATTGTCAATATGCTGGAGCCTGCCCACGGCGTTCTGCTGGACCCAGCTTGCGGCAGCGGCGGTATGTTTGTGCAGACCGGCGACTTTGTAAACCATGCGGGGATGATCGCCAACAACACCATGACCTTCTACGGACAGGAAAAGGTGGAGTACAACGCAAAGCTCTGCCTGATGAATATGGCCGTGCATGGCCTGACCGGCGTGATCAAGTCCGGCGATGAAGCCAATACCTTCTATCACGATGCCCACAACCTGAACGGCTGCTGCGACTATGTGATGGCAAATCCGCCGTTTAACGTGGATAAGGTCAAGTCGGAGTCGGCGCAGAGTGCCGGGCGGTTGCCCTTTGGCCTGCCCGGCGTGAACAAGGCCAAGGAGATCGGCAACGCAAATTATCTGTGGGTGTCCTATTTCTACTCTTACCTGAACGAGCATGGCCGTGCGGGTTTTGTGATGGCGTCCTCGGCTACCGACAGTCAGGGCAAAGACAAGGACATCCGTGAAAAGCTCATCCAGACCGGCCATGTGGACGTGATGATGAGCGTGGGCAACAATTTCTTCTACACCAAAAGTTTGCCCTGTTCGCTGTGGTTTCTGGATAAGGGCAAACCGGAACATCTGCTGGACACCGTATTGTTCATCGACGCCCGCAACTATTATACCGTGGTGGACCGCACTCAGAACGAGTGGAGCGACTGGCAGTTGAAGAACCTCAACGCCATTGTCTGGCTCTATCGCGGCGAGGTGGACAAGTACAAGGTGCTTCTGGCGGAGTATCACGCAGAGCTGGCGGACGACCGCACCTTTGCAGAGATTCAAGCCGTACTGGAACAAAACGTGCAGGCCAAGCGGGAAGAAGCCAAAGCCGCTGTGGAGGCAGCACCCCGCAAAGAGCGCAAGGCCACGCAGGAAAAGTTCGACAAGGAACTGGAAGCCCTCAACGAGAAGCTGACCGTTGCCAAGGAGGCCGTCTGGCTCACCGAAAAGTTTGGCGAGGGCGTTTATCAGGATATTCCCGGTCTGTGCAAGGTGGCCAGCCGCGACACCATCCTCAACGAGAAAGGCGCATCCCTGACGCCCGGTGCCTATGTGGGCGTTGCACCCGTGGAGGATGACGGTGTGGATTTTGCCCAGCGGATGAAGGAAATCCACAAGGAACTGCTGGAATTGCAGGCAGAGTCCAACCGCCTGATGGAAACCATCTCGAAGAATCTGGAGGAGATGGGGGTATGAAGTGGGAAAAGGTGAAGCTGGGAAAGTATGTTGAGATTTTATCTGGATTTGCATTCAAGTCGAAAGATTTTTTGAATTGTGGTGTGCCAGTTATTAAAATAAAAAATATTACACAAGAAGGCGTTACATTAGAGGATGTTTCATATATTTCAAAAGAATTAGCAGACAAAAATGAAAAATATCATTTGAACTATAATGATATCCTAATTGCATTAACAGGGTCACATATAAATCAAATGTCATCCGTTGTTGGCCGAATTGCGAGGGTTAAGTATCACGAAGACTCGTTATTAAATCAACGCGTTGGAAAAGTGTTTGCAAAAGATTCAAAGTTGTGTGATATTGATTATGTGTATTACTTCCTATCGCAAGATTATATAAAAATCAGTCTTGCAAGTAAAGCTGGTGGAGCGGCAAATCAGGCCAATATAAGCCCAAACGATGTAAAAAGCCTGACGGTGAGATGGCCGGATATTGAAACTCAGCATCGAATTGCAGATATTCTCTCCGCTTACGATGACCTGATTGAAAACAACCAGAAACAAATCAAATTGCTGGAAGAAGCTGCCCAACGGCTTTATAAAGAGTGGTTTGTGGATTTACACTTTCCGGGGTATGAAAACACAAAAATTGTGGATGGTGTGCCGGAGGAGTGGAGAAAGTTTCCGCTTGAAGAAATTGCACCGGTAGTTACAGGAAAAAAAGATGCAAACTATGGAGATAAAGGAGGAAATTATCCATTTTTTACATGTTCACAAGAAACGATAACAGCACCGGGGTATTCATTTGATACCAGTGCTGTTATATTGGCTGGTAATGGGGATTTTAACGTGAAACTATACCGCGGAAAATTTGAAGCGTATCAGAGAACTTATGTGCTTGCACCATTTGACCATTCAAATTTATTTAATTTGTATTTTACCGTACAGGATAATATGGAAGCGTTGGCGAAAGGCGCAAGCGGTTCAACTATAAAGTTTTTAACAAAAGGAATGCTGCAAAAAATTTTGGTACTGACTGCGGATAAAAAGATTTTGGATAAATTTAATGATTACGAAGAGAATATTCAGCAGAAAGTTGAAGCGCTAAAGAAACAGGTGGAAGATCTTACAGAAATACGAAACCGTTTATTGCCGAAGTTGATGAGTGGTGAAGTGGAGGTGTGACACTATGGCAGACAAGTATATGATGGTGTCCAGTATTACGAACGTATTGGAACAAGCAAAAGACTGCTTGGTAGACTTGGGAGAAAGCTGGATTGATGCTCAATTGGATGATGGTCTCCTTAAAGAAATTCCGATTATCAAGGCGTTGATGCTTGGAAAAAATGTTATAAGGACAGTCACAGAATGTCACGAGATACGCCAAATTTCTCAATTCTTGCTAACGATTGATACCGAATGTACGGATGAAGCAAGAAGAAAACGCTATATCAAAGTATTAAATGAAAATGCAAAGCAGTTTGAAAAAGAACTGGAGTATGTTACAATAGTTGTAACGAATTACCTTGAAAGCGAAAAGCCGAAAATGTTGGGTAGACTTTATCTAAAACGGCTGGATGGTGGCTTGTCGTGGGATGAGTTTGCAAAATACGCGGCAGCAATTGATCGTATTTTCCCAACCGATGTTGAAATATTGAAAGAACATGATTTTAAGAAAAATGCGATTATGTGTAAGCAGAGTGAGAGCGAAGAAATTCTAAGGTTGATTTCAGTTGGATTTATGTACGAACAGAGTGTGTCCTATTTGATGGGAAATGACTTGTCGGAAACGACAGACCATGAAATACCCTATTCAATTACGGCATTCGGCCAGAAGTTTATTGACATTGTGGGATAAAATGAGGTGATCCTATGAGCCGCGAATACTCCGAAAATGTCCTTGTTCAGAACAGTGCAGGCAATTTGCTGAAAAACGTTTTGGGCTGGGAGGTCGTGCTGGCTTACAACTCCGAAAAGCTGGGGCCAGACGGGACGTTGGGCCGCACCAGCTATGGGGAAGTGCTGCTGACCCGGTATTTTCGGCAGGCACTTTTGCGGCTGAACCCGTGGCTCACCCCGAACCAGCTGGACGAGGTGCAGAAAAAATTCACGGCGCATGTTTCCACTGCATCCCTGATGCAGATTAACGAGGAAAAGTATTTTTTGCTGCGGGATGGCATCCCGGTGACGGTCAAGCGGCCGGATGGCCGCGCCGAAATCCGCAGCGCGGCGGTGATCGACTTCAAAAACCCGGAAAACAATCATTTCCTTGCCGTAAAAGAGATGAAGATCCACTCGCAGCTGTACCGCCGCCGGACAGACATTGTGGGCTTTGTCAATGGCATTCCGCTGCTGTTCATCGAGCTGAAAAAGCCTACCGTGGATGTGCAGAACGCCTACATAGACAACTATCGGGATTACCTCGATACCATTCCACAGTTGTTCTATTACAATGCCTTTCTCATGCTGTCCAATGGATTGGAAGCCAAGGTGGGTACGCTTGGCAGCAAGTACGAGTTTTTCCACGAGTGGAAGCGTCTGAAGGAAAGCGATGCAGGCAGCGTGGAACTGGAAACTATGCTGCGGGGCATCTGCGAGAAAAAGACCTTCCTCGATCTGCTGGAAAACTTCATCCTTTACGACCATTCCGGCGGGCGCACCACCAAGATTCTGGCGCGCAACCACCAGTATCTCGGCGTCAACGAGGCCGTCAGTGCTTACGAGAACCGCAAGTTAAAAGACGGCAGGCTGGGTGTGTTCTGGCACACGCAGGGGTCAGGCAAAAGCTACTCCATGGTCTTTCTGGCGCAGAAGATCCGGCGCAAGTTTGCAGGCTCGCCCACCATTGTGGTGCTGACCGACCGTGACGAGCTGAACCGGCAGATCAGCGATACCTTTGAAAACTGCGGTCTGCTGGGCAAGACAAAGGCTTCGCAGTTCATTGCATCCAGCGGTACAGACCTTGTAAAAAAGCTGCAGGGCAACCCCAGCTTTGTGTTTACCCTGATCCAGAAGTTCAACCTGCCCAAGGAGCCGCCCATCTACCCGGATCACGACATTCTGATTTTGTCGGATGAAGCCCATCGCAGCCAGTACGGCATTTTTGCAGACAACATGATGCACCTGCTGCCCACGGCATCCCGCATCGGCTTTACCGGTACGCCGCTTCTGGCGGATGACCATATTACCGAGCGAACCTTTGGCGGGTATCTGTCGGTGTATGATTTCAAGCGGGCGGTGGAGGACGGCGCAACGGTGCCGCTGTACTATGAGAACCGTGCGGATAAGATCGCCCAGTTGGACAAGCCGGAGATCACCGGGCGGATCCTGGATGCCATTGAAGCAGCCGACCTTGATCCCTCGCAGGAGGAAAAGCTGGAACGCGAGTTTGCCAAGGAGATCCATATTCTCACCGCAGATGAACGGCTGCGTTCCATTGCAAAGGACTTTGTGGAGCATTACTCTGACCTTTGGACCAGCGGCAAGGCGATGTTCGTCTGCCTGAATAAGGTCACCTGTGTGCGGATGTACAACTATGTGCAGGAATACTGGCGGGCAAAGATCAGGGAACTGGAAGCCCGGCAGGGCACAGTGACCCAGCAGGAAGCACAGGAGTTTGCCCGCAAACTGGCATGGATGAAAGAAACCGAGATGGCAGTGGTGATCAGTCAGGAGCAGAACGAGGTGCAGACCTTCAAGAAGTGGGGGCTGGATATTCTGCCGCACCGTGCCAAAATGGAAAAGCGGGAGCTGGATAAAGAGTTCAAGGACAGCAAAAATCCGTTCCGGGTGGTGTTCGTCTGTGCCATGTGGCTGACGGGCTTTGATGTGAAGTGTCTGTCCTGTCTGTATCTGGATAAGCCGTTGAAAGCCCATACCCTGATGCAGACCATCGCTCGTGCAAACCGTGTTTCGGAAGGCAAGAGCAACGGCCTGATCGTGGACTATATTGGTATCGTAAAGGCGCTGCGCAAGGCTCTGGCAGATTATACGGTCAGCAAGAACAGCCCGGCGGGTGTTGATCCGACGGTGGATAAAACGGAGCTGATTCAGCGTATTAGCACGGTCATCGGAAAAACGGACGGCTTTCTGGCAGAACACGGGTTCCGGCTGCAGGAACTGGTGGACGCACAGGACTTTGAAAAGATGAGCCTTGTACAGGATGCAGTCAACGCGATGTGCGAGACGTTGGAAACCAAGAAAACCTTCCAGACCTATGCGTCGGAGCTGGCGCGGCTGTTCCGCTACGCAGACCGTGATGATGTGGACGATACTGTGCGCGCCCGGAAAAACGCAATTCTCGCCATCTTCGAGGGCCTGCAGCAGAAGCGGAAACACGCGGACAATACTGATCTGATGGTGCAGATCAACGGCATCGTCAACGAGTACATCCATGTGGAAAAGCCGGATCAAGAGGCTGTACCCTCCCGGCAGTTTGACATCAGCAAAATTGATTTTGACCTGCTGAGCCGGGAGTTTGCCCACACCCGGCGGAAGAATCTGCTGCTGCGCGATTTGGACGAGCTGGTGAACCAGCAGCTGGCGAAAATGCTGTTTGCAAATCCGCAGCGCATTGATTATTATGACCGCTATCAGGAGATTATAGATGCCTATAATGCAGAGCAGAACCGGGCAACCATCGAGAAAACCTTCATGGATCTGATGGAACTTGCCAGTTCACTGGACACGGAGCAGCAGCGCTATGTGCGGGAGGGCTTTTCCAGCGATGAGGAGCTGTCGGTGTACGATTTGCTGTTTTCGGAGAACCTCACGAAGCAGGAAATTGAAACGATCAAGAAGGTGTCTGTGGACTTGTTGACAAAAATCAAACAGCAGATTGCCAAACTCGACCATTGGACGGACAAACAGGAAACTAAAGCGATTGTGGATAACCTGATTCGCAATACCCTTTGGCAAGAACTTCCCAATAGCTATGATGTAAGCGATATCCAGACTTACCAGAAGAAAATCTACGAGTATGTATATATGCGCTACCCGGAAGTAGCATAACGCAAAAATCACCCCAGAGAGAACGCACAAGAGGCTATTCTCTCTGGGGTGATTGCGTATCAAATCATCTGAAAATGCTTTAATGCTTCCACAATCGCATCCTCTTTTTCCTTCGGACACTTGGGCTGCTTCGCATTTTCGTTTTTTGCTTTATGGTAATTCTCTCGCTCGATGATGCCGTGTTTCTGCTTCACCTGTGCGATATAGAGATTAGAAACCTTGAGTTGATAGTGCTCCCACACATAATCCCGAATCTCGTTGTAAGTCGCCTTGCTTTCCGCAGCAGTTACATCCAGCTCGTCCATGCTGACGTCCACTTCGATGTGCCGCTCGACATTGAGTTTGGTCAAAAGAAGGACCGCTTCCACATGGCTTGAGGGTTGCGTTTGTTACATCGTTTTGGTATAACAACTCACAACCTCGCAATGTTTCGTCCTCGGAAACAGATCCACCGGCTGGACCTTCTCGGTGCGGTAGCCTTGTGTTTCCAGCCACTTGGCGTCTCTTGCGGCGGTGGAGGGGTTGCAGCTGACGTAGACGACCCGGCGGGGGGACATGGCGACGACGGCGGAAAGGGTGGCCTCGTCACAGCCTTTGCGGGGCGGGTCGAGGACGACGACGTCGGGGTGGAGGCCCTCGGCGGCGAGCTGAGATGCGGCCTTGCCCGCGTCGGCGCAGAAGAAGCGGCTTCTGGCGGCGACGGCTTCGCCCATGCGGGCCGCGTTGGCCTTGGCGCTGTCGATGGCTTCGGGGACGATTTCCACGCCGATGAGCGAGCGGCAGCGGCCCACCATCGAAAGGCCGATGGTACCCATGCCGCAGTAGAGGTCCAGCAGAAGGTCGTCCGGCTGGAGCTGAGCGTATTCGGCGGCGATGCCGTAAAGCCGCTCGGCGGCGAGGGTGTTGACCTGATAGAACGACAGGGGGCCAAGCCGCACCGGGACGCCGCAGAGGGTGTCCTCGATGAAGCCGGGGCCGCAGAGGGTGTGGGTCTCTGTGCCCAGAATGACGTTGGTGTTCCTGGGGTTGACGTTCACGAGGACGGTGGCAATGTCCGGGAACTGTGCGGTCAGCTGCTCGACGAGCTCGGCGCTGTGGGGGAGCTTTGCGCGGGTGCAAACGATGCAGACCATGATCTGGCCGCTGTGCGCACCACGGCGCAGGAAGATGTGCCGCACCAGGCCTTTGCCGGAAGCCTCATCGTAGGGCTGGATGCCGTGTGCACCGAAAAAGCTGCACAGGGCGTTGCCGATGTCGTTCAGGATGCCGGGCTGCAACTTGCAGTCGGGGCAGGGGACGATGCGGTGGGTGCGTCCGGCGTAGAAGCCGATGCAGGGCGCGCCGTTCTTGTCGCGCCCGACCGGGAACTGGACCTTGTTGCGGTAGCGGTCCACTTCGGGGGAGGGGAGGGCGTCCAGCACCGGCACGTCCAGCCCGCCGATGCGGCGGAACGCATCGACGACGTTTTCCTGCTTGGCCCGCAGCTCGGCGGCGTAATCCAGGTGCCGCAGGCTGCAGCCACCGCAGGGGCCTGCCACGGCGCAGTCTACAGGGATGCGGTCCGGCGAGGGGGTGCGCAGGGTGTCCAGAATGCCGAAGGCATAGCGGCCGCAGTCCTTGACGATGCGGATGTCGGCTTCATCGCCGGGGGCGGTGCCGGGCACGAACACGGCCTCGCCGTCCGGCGAGTGTGCCACGCCGCTTCCGTCGTTGGAAAGCCGCTCGATGGTCAGAGTCAGCACCTGATTTTTCTGTAAGGGCATGGGGATTCTCCTTTTGTGGTGGGGTTATTCCGAGGCTTCGGGGGCGTCGGTCTGGGACGCCAGATACTTGCTGGGCGGCACGCCCTTGGCGCGCTTGAACACCCGCGAGAAATAGAACTGGTCAAAGAAGCCGACTGAGATGGCGACCTCGGCAATGGACAGGTTGCCCGCGCGCAGCAGCTTGCAGGCTTCGTTGATGCGGTATTCGGTCAGGTAGTCGATGGGGCTTTTGCCCACATTCAGCATGAACACCCGGTACAGGTGGCTGCGGGAGACTCCCACGCTCTTGGCCACATCGTCGATGGAGATATCGTGCGAGTAGTTGAACTGGATGTACTTGATGGCGTTCAGCACATACTGGCTCGAAGACGAGGTGCTGTGGGGCTTCGACTCGCTGGTCTCCTTCATCAGGGAGGAGATGAAAAGATAGAGGTAGCCCACCATGGCGGCCTCATCCTGGGGCTGGAGCCCGCGGGAGGAGTAGATGTTGGTCAGGGCCGTCCGCATCCCTTCGGGGTCGCTGGTGTGGTGGACGGGGCGTTCGTCTGTAAAGGGCAGCTGTGCGGCCAGTTTGTGGGCACAGGCCCCATTGAAGCCCACCCAGCTGTACTCCCACGGCTGCTGCTCATCGGCTGTGTAGCGGATGAGCTGGCTGGGCCGGGCAAAGAAGAGGTCGCCGGGGACCACCTCAAACGTATGGCCGCCCACCTCAAAGGTTCCCTTGCCGGAAACGACCAAATGGATGAGGTAATGGTCCCGGATGCCGGGGCCCCAGGTCTGGCCCGGAGCACACCGCTCCAGGCCGCAGTTAAAGATGGACAATTCGATGTTGTTGGTGTAATTCTGCTTGAAGGACTGTTTGTAAACGTCTGCCATGTGGCTCTCCTCCCATCCGCTGCATTCGTAATTCCAGTATATCATAATTGAACCTGCAAATTCAACAAAAGTACATCCGAATCTTTGACTTTCGCGCCAAAATTTGTTTTTTTGCAAAATCAAATTGCAAAATGGGGACGCTTCGATTACAATAGAGTTATCTTTTACAAACAGACTGCGGGTTTTCTTTGGGGAGGAACAGCCATGGCGACCAGTATGCAGCTCAGACGGGAGATCCTGGCAGGCGGGCGTGACGCCGCACTTGCCGCACTGTATGGGGCAGACCCGGCGGTGTTGGCGCGGCAGCGGCAGCGCTACGCGGACGCGCTGGAACAGTTCGAACGATACTTCGGGCCGGGCCGGCAGGTGCACATCTACTCGGCACCGGGGCGGGCCGAGCTGGGCGGCAACCACACCGACCACCAGCACGGCTATGGTCTGGCGGCAGCTGTGATGCTGGACCTGATCGCCGTGGCGTCCCCCAGTGACGACGGCTTCATTCGGGTGAAATCCCGCGGGTTCAACAAGCTGGACGTTATCGACCTGAGCGAGGCGGAGCCGCAGGACGGTGAGAGCACCCATTCGGCCAGCCTCATCCGGGGCATCGCGGAGGGCTTCCGGGCCAGGGACAGGGCCGTGAATGGTTTTGATGCCTACACCGCCAGCGATGTGCTGCGGGGGTCGGGCCTGTCCAGCTCAGCAGCGTTCGAGATGGGGATGGCCGTCATCCTGAACGGCGAGTACGGCTGCGGCCTGCCGATGCCGGAACTGGCGAAAATCTGCCAGTATGCGGAGAACACCTACTTCGGCAAGCCGAGCGGCCTGCTGGACCAGCTGACCAGCGCGGTGGGCGGCGTCATCTTTGCGGACTTTGCCGACCCGGCCCAGCCGGACATCGAGAAGATCCACGCCGCCGGGCTGCTGCCGGAGGGGATGAGCCTCTGCGTTACCGACACGCGCGGCAGCCACAGCGAGCTGACCGGCGAGTTCGCCGCCATCCGGAACGAGATGGAAGCGGTGGCGTCGCAGCTGGGGGCTAAGGTTCTGGGGCAGGTGCGGGAGGCCGACTTTTGGGCGGCGCTGCCCCGCCTGCGCACTGCCTGCGGTGACCGTGCCGTGCTGCGGGCCGCCCACTACTTTGAGGAGAACGCCCGCGCACTGGTCCAGCGGGATGCGCTGCGGGCCGGGGACTTCCCGGTCTTTCTGAAGGCCATTGCGGCCAGCGGTCATGCCTCCTACACCCTGTGCCAGAACGTCTACTGTTCCACGGATGTGCGGCATCAGGGGCTTTCGGTGGCGCTGGCGCTGAGCCAGACGCTGCTGGAACACAGCGGCGGAGCCTGGCGGATGCAGGGCGGCGGCTTTGCAGGCACCATCCAGGCCTTTGTGCCGCAGCGGCTGGTGCAGACTTACCACGACGCCATGGAAGGCGTCTTCGGCAAAGGCAGCTGCTACATCCTCCGCCTGCGGGAGCAGGGAGCAGTCCGCGTCATCTGAAATGTGCAAAAAAAAGAAAGTGCTCTGCTGTCCAGAACAGCGGAGCACTTTGCTTTTTGAAATAGAAAACGGATACGTCCAGCACGGGTGAACGGACGCCGAAGGCGGCTGAGAAGGCTCAGACCCCGCGCTCCTGGCGCTTCTGGCGCATATCGTCGGTGTAGCTTTGCAGTGCCGACAGGGTGTCGTCGTGGAAGCCGAACCAGTTGACGAGGTTGTTGTAGGTGTTCTCTGCGAAGTCGTAGGCCGAGCGGAACACATGGAACAGCAGCATCGGCACGAATGAGAAGGACAGCGAGAGCACACCGCCGCTGAAGAAGAGATCGTCCAGACGGAGCCGGTCCGTGAAGTCATTCCACGCATCGGTCAGCTCACCGCCGCCAACAATCTGAAACTGCTCTGCTTCCGGGATGCGTCCGTAGGAAGCAGGCATCTGCAATTCTTTCATAGAAAAGCTCCTTTCTGTGTCAGAGTCGGGTGGTCAGGCAAAGGCTCAGGCCGCCGTCAGCGCGGCCGTGGAGGCTGCGGTGGGGTCGGTCGTGGTGGTGCCGGTGGAAGAACCATTGTTGTAGTAGTTGTCCTTCACATCGGTGTAAATGCCCAGTGCGGTGTTGATGAGCTGGACGGCATAAATGTAGACCGCATAGCCTGCAAAACCGGTGAAGAGCACCGTGGCAGCCTTGCCAACGGTGGTCTGGCGGCCCCAGTAATGCTTGATGGAACCGCCGACGGTCAGGCCGTCGTTGCGCATGTTGATGAGGCCGGTGACGGCACCGGTGAAGGCAGCCTGACCCAGCAGGCGGATGAGGTTGGTGACGAGGTTGTATGTAAACTGCTGCGGCGAGATGATATCGGCACCGCCCTCGATGTAGATCATTTCATCCTCGGAGATGGGAGCATAGGCTGCCGGAAAATGCAGCGAAGTCGAACTGGTATATTCCATGGCGGGAAAACTCCTTTCGTACATCAGAACCGCCGGAAAGCGGATCATAAACTAAGTGGATTATAGCATATTCCACCAAAAACAACAAGAGAGCGAAGGTTTGAAAGCTGTGGGGGTTTTGTGAACGGTTTCAAAGCAAAACTCAAAAAACAAACGCAGGGAAGCAGAAAAACAAAGACGCGCATCCCAAGGCCCCGGTGAAAAAATGTTGTGTGAAATTTGTGCCAAAAAGGAACGGCGGGCCGGGTGCAGTGCCACAATGCAGGGCACCGCACGGCTCGCCGTTCGGGATGGGGAAGCAATCAGAAGGAGAAAAACGCTTACTCTGCCGCCGGGGCCCGGTCATACAGGACCGTCAGATCGGCGATGTGGTCCGCCAGCAGGCTCGTCAGGGGCGTGGTCAGACGCCACTGCCAGTTGGAACCCTGCGTGCTGGGGGTGTTGATGCGGGCTTCGGCACCGAGGTGGAGCCAGTCCGCCATCGGGATGATGGCCATGTCCGACACGCAGGAAAGGCAGGCCGCGATCATGGCTTCGGTCAGGTCTTTAGGGGTGCAGCGCAGATACCGGCAGGCGTAGTGGACATCCTCCGGGCTGGCAGTCGCCCGCCAGCCTTCGGTGGTCACATTGTCGTGGGTGCCGGTGTAGACGACGCTGTTCCGGGTGTAGGTGTAGGGCAGGTAGTTGCCCGGCTCCCGGCTGTCGAATGCGAACTGCATGATCTTCATGCCGGGGTAGCCGCTGGCGGCCAGCATGGTCTTGACCTCCGGGGTCAGATAGCCCAGGTCCTCGGCAATGATGCCGCCCTGGCCCAGCGCTTCGTGCATGGCGTCGATGAAGGCACGGTCCGGGCCTTTGACCCATTTGCCGCCCGCTGCCGTGGTGTTCCCGGCGGGGATGGAGTAGTAGCTCTCGAAGCCGCGGAAGTGGTCGATGCGGACGACATCATAAATGGAGGTGGCGTGTTTCATCCGGCGCTTCCACCAGGCAAAGTGCTCTGCCTCGTGGCGGGGCCAGTCGTAGAGCGGGTTGCCCCAGAGCTGGCCGTCGGCCGCAAAGGCATCCGGCGGGCACCCGGCCACCTGGGTCAGGTGGACCTGCCCATCGGTCTGGAAAAGCTCCGGCCGGGTCCAGAGGTCGCTGGAATCCGGGCTGACGTAGATGGGGATGTCGCCCACCAGCTGGATGCCCTTTTGGTTGGCGTAGGTCTTGAGGGCGCTCCACTGAGTGAAGAAGAAAAACTGCACGGCCTTGTGGTAATCCACCGCATCGGCCAGCCGCACACGGGCGGCGGCCAGAGCCGAAGGCTCACGGGTGCGCAGCGCGTCGGGCCAGTCGGCCAGACCCGCCTGCCCCTGCTCGGCTTTCAGGGCCATGAACAGGGCGTAATCGTCCAGCCAGAAGTCCTGCGCGGCGCAGAAATCGGTGTAGGCTTTGCTGGGCTCGGCCAGCAGCCGGTCTGCGGCCCGTTTCAGGATCGCGGGCCGCTCGTTGTACAAGGCACCGTAATCCACGGTGCCGACCGGCACCGGAGCGGGGACCTCATCGGGGGTGAGCCAGCCGTCCTCGGCCAGCACCCGGTAGTCGATGAAGTAGGGATTCCCGGCAAAGGCGGAAAAGCTCTGGTAAGGGCTGTCGCCGTAGCCGGTGGGGCCGATGGGCAGGATCTGCCAATAGGTCTGTCTGGCGCGGGCCAGAAAATCCACGAAAGCGAAGGCCTCCGCCCCCAGAGTGCCGATGCCGAAGGGACCAGGCAGGCTGAACACGGGCATCAGGATACCGCTTGCGCGCATGTGAAACCCCTCCTCTTAACCCTTGACAGCGCCGGCAACGACGCCCTCAATGATGTATTTCTGGCAGGTGATGTAGAGCAGGATGATGGGGATGATGGCGATGATGATGCAGGCCATCATGGGGGCCAGCTCCACGCGGCCGTAACCGCCGCGGAAATACTGGATGGCCATGGGGATGGTGCGGTACTTCTTGATGTCCAGCACCAGCGTGGGCAGCAGGTAGTCGTTCC
>OKTL01000253.1_pt1 | contig 32567 bp, 28 predicted proteins | sample 1606211 | NCBI WGS metagenome assembly OKTL01 (sample SAMEA3879538, study PRJEB24766) | human gut metagenome | biome: human-associated habitat; feature: feces | place: USA | collected 1985/1987 | reverse complement strand
TCGCGGTTCTGGCGCATCCGGCGCACATCCACGCTGTCGGCCATCCGGGTGATGGACTTGAGCGCCTTGGGCACGGCGGCGTCGGTCAGTTCCCGGACGCCCTGCACCACCTCGCCGCACTCGATGCCGCGGGCGGTCTCTACGATGACGTAGTCGCCGGTCTTGATCTCGGCCCCGGCAGGGTCGAAATAGTAGCTTTTTCCGTTTTCCTTGAAACGGACAGAGATCACTTGTTTCATAGTTGTCCTCGTTCTATTTTCTGAAACGCTCAGAGATCTGAGCCTGAAGAGCCATTCTTGAAACAGTATAACATACTTGAGTGCGATTTTCTATGAAAAATCAAATTCCCCTGCAACAATCCCGGCGGCTGAGCCGTATCTCTAGCGAAAACTGACTAAATTTTGCAAAAGATTCACCCGGCACCCTTGCAACCCCTCAGACCTTGTGTATAATAGGAATTATGTAAGACTGCCCTTTTGAGGGCGCTGGCCGTGGAGCGCACGGCGCAAGCAAAGAAACGGTAGGATAAAATGGAAAAATTCAGTGTCAAAAAACCGTTCACGGTGCTGGTGGCGGTCATCATGGTGCTGATGCTGGGCTTTGTGTCCATCAGCAACATGCAGACCAACCTTCTGCCCGACGTGAATACACCGTACCTGATGGTGGTCACGGTCTACCCCGGTGCAAGCCCGGAGCGTGTGGAGAGCGAAGTCTCCGACGTGATGCAGAACGCATTGGGCACCGTGGCGGGTGTGGAAAAAGTCACCGCCACCTCGGCGGAGAACTACAGCCTTCTGCTGATGCAATTCTCTGATGATACGGATATGAACAGCGCCATGGTCAAGGTGTCGAACAAGGTGGATCAGACCACGGCCAGCCTGCCGAGCAGCTGTCTGACCCCTTCGATCATCGAGTACAGCCTGAACATGAATGCCTTTATGACCGTGGCCGTCAGCCGCGAGGGCAGCGATGTGTATGACCTGTCGGAGTTCGTCAGCGACACCCTCGTGCCCTACGTGGAGCGCAAGGGCGGCGTTTCCAGCGTGTCCACCAACGGCCTGATCGAAAAGATGGTGCAGGTCCAGCTCAGCCAGGAGAAGATCGACGCCATCAACGAAAAGCTGCTGGAAGTGATCGACGTCCAGCTGGCCGATGCGCGCAAGCAGCTGGAGAGCGCCGAGGCCCAGATCGAAGCGGGCCGCAAGGAATACAACCGCCAGTTCAAGAATTACAGCAATACCGTTTCGGATACCATGATGCAGGAGATGAGCGGCCAAGTCGGCGACGCCATCGAGGTGGTGCGCAAACAGGCGCAGGCCCTTCTGGACAGCGTGAATCAGCTCATCGCGGTGGTGCAGGAGCCGGAGATCCAGCAGGCTCTGATCGACGTCCGCGACGGCCTGCAGCGGGTCATGGACAAGTTCAACGAGACGGGCATGAAGGACATCGACTCCCTCATCGAGATCGTGACCGAGCTGCGGGATATCACCGATAAGCTGACCGGTGCGCTGCAGCAGCTGCAGCAGCGCCTGAACACCGAGTCCGGCACCGAGGGCAGCACGGCGGCAGATCTGGCCGATGATCTGCAGGTGCAGCAGAGCCTGAACACGGTCTACAATACCCTGAACGACGTCATCAAGGCCATGGACGATGTGCCGGGCCTGACCAAGACCTTCTCGGACGCCATCGGCAACTTCTCGCAGCAGCAGATGCAGGCTTATATGAAGTTTACTGAGGCCCGCGAGATGCTGAACGAGTACGAAAAGCAGCTCGCCGAGGCAAAGCAGACCTACGCGGACGCTGAGGAAAAGGCGATGGCCAGCTCCGACGTCTCCAAGCTGCTGGACATCGACACGCTGGCACAGCTCATCTATGCCCAGAACTTCTCGATGCCCGCCGGTTACGTCAAGGATTCCAGCGGCAAGAGCTGGCTGCTGAAGGTCGGCGAGGAATACGACAGCATCGAGGATATCTCCGGCGCCCTGCTGCTCCATGTGGACGGCTTCGGGGATGTCCGCCTGTCGGACGTGGCCGACGTTGAGGTCATCGACAACGCCGAGGCCAGCTACACCCGCCTGAACGGCGAGCGCGCGGCCGTGCTGAAGATCTACAAGGGCGCCACCTCCAGCGCCAGCGAGGTGTCGGACAACTGCCTGTCCGCCTTCCAGGAGCTGGAAGCCCAGTACGACGGCCTGCATGTGGTCGTTCTGTCCAACCAGGGCAACTATATCACCATCATCGTCAAGAGCATCCTGAGCAGCATGGTCATCGGTGCGGCACTGGCCATCATCGTGCTGGCCCTCTTCCTGCGGGATGTCAAGCCCACCCTCGTCGTCGGCTTCAGCATCCCGCTGTCGGTCCTGTTCGCTGTGGTGCTGATGTACTTCACCGGCATGGACCTGAACGTCATGACGCTGGCCGGCCTGTCGCTGGGCATCGGTATGCTGGTGGATAACTCCATCGTCGTCATCGAGAACATCTACCGTCTGCGCGGCCGGGGCGTCCCGGCGGCCCGCGCCGCCGTGCAGGGCGCAAAGCAGGTGGGCATGTCGGTCGTGGCGTCTACCCTGACGTCCGTCTGCGTCTTCCTGCCCGTCGTCTTCTCGTCGAGCATCGTCAAGAGCCTGATGCAGCCCATGTCCCTCTGCATCGGCTACTGCCTCATGGCCTCCCTCATCGTGGCCCTCACCGTCGTTCCGGCAGCTGCTTCCACCGTGCTGAAAAAGGCCGAGCCCAAGCAGCTGAAGTGGTTCGACAAGATCCAGGACAAGTACGCCAAGAGCCTGGAGTGGTGCTTCCGGCACCGCGCCCTGCCCCTGCTGGCGGCGGTGGTGCTGCTGGCCTTCTGCGGCTGGCGGGTCTTCTCCATGGGTGTGGAGCTGCTGCCCACCATCACCAGCAACGAGGCCATCGTGACCCTGAGCACCACCAAGGACCTCAGCAAGGAGGATTCCTACGCCATCGCTGGCAAGGCCGTGGAGGCCATGCTGGAGGTGGACCATGTGGAAGAAGTGGGCATCACCACCGACACCCGCGTGGCCGGGATGGACATCGGCCAGCTGGGCCTGCCCACCACCATCACCGACCTGCTGAACGCGGCCAACAGCTACGGAACCTATCAGGTCAACGTCATGCTGGATGAATCCCTCTCCTCTTCCGAGATCGAGACGGCCCGGCAGGCGCTCGAAGATGCCCTTTCCGGCATCGAGGACTGCACCGCCAAGGTCGAGATCAGCGGGATGCAGGAGCTGACCAGCCAGCTGGCCAGCGGCCTGAGCGTGAAGATCTACGGTGCCGATGCCGAGACCCTTTCCCAGCTGTCGGAGAAGGTCGTGGACATCGTCAACGATACCGAGGGCTTTGCCAATGCGACCAACGGTCTGGGCAGCGGCGACGCCACCATCAACCTGCACATCGACCGCGACAAGGTCCGCTCCTACGGCCTGACCGTGGCCCAGGTCTACCAGCAGATCGCTGCCAAGCTGACCACCACCACCACAGCCCAGACCCCCGTGACCGTGGATGGCAGCACCATGAGCGTCCAGATCAGCAACAATCTGGACCCCGTCACCAAGGAAAACATGATGGACATCACCTTTGAGACCACCGTTATGTCTGCCGACGGCACCACCAGCACCGGCACCTGCACCCTGGCCGATATGGCCACCTGGGACACCGGCAGTGCACCGGACTCCATCACCAGCGAGGACCAGACCCAGTACGTCAGCGTCACGGCCGACACGCTGGACGGCTACAATACCACCGTGCAGGCCCGTGTTCTGGAAAAGAAGCTGAACGAGTTCGCCCTCTCCGATGAGATGCCGGAGGGCTGCTCCTTCTCAATGGGCGGCGAGTCCGACTCCGTCAACTTCATGGTCAACGAGATGGTGCAGTGGCTGGCCCTGGCCCTGCCCTTCGTCTATCTGGTCATGGTGGCCCAGTTCCAGAGCCTGCTCTCCCCCTTCATCGTCCTGTTCACCATCCCGCTGGCCTTCACCGGCGGCCTGCTGGGCATGCTCTTCACCGGCCAGCAGCTGACCATGATCTCCCTGATGGGCTTCATCGTCCTGATGGGCACCGTCGTCAACAACGGCATCGTCTTCGTGGACTACGCCAACCAGCTGCGTCTGGGCGGTATGGAGCGCCGTGCGGCCCTGATCGCCACCGGCAAGACCCGTATGCGCCCCATCCTGATGACCACCCTGACCACCGTGCTGGCCATGCTCCAGCTGGTGTTCAGCAACGATATGGCGAGCCAGCTCATGAGCGGCATGGCCATCGTCATCATCTGCGGCCTGAGCTATGCCACCCTGATGACCCTGTATATCGTGCCCATCCTGTACGATATCCTCTTCAGGAAGCCGCCGCTGAACGTCGATGTCGGCAGCGACGATGAGCTTGACGACATCCCCGACGATGCCGCCGAGTATATCGCCCAGTCCTCCTCCGCACAGCCGGAGGGCTGAACCTGAAGTTCCCCAGAGCCGTCCGCCGTTCCAGGCGGGCGGCTCTTTTGCTGCCTGCGGCCCGGCTGACCGGGGCATTCCCCTTCGGATCGGCCGGAGCGGGTCATTTTCACCAAAAAATATCTCGAAATATTGGCTGATAAACCTAAAAAGATGTCCACACAGAAGATGCAAATTGTGATATAATCATAATAATAAAGGATATAACCGAGAGTGTGGTATCCAAACATTTCGAAAAAGGAGGCGAAGCCCTATGGCACAGTTTCGCTCCAAGCCCTTTGGTGTGACCAGAGACGGCGAAAAGGTCAATGAATACATCATGTCGAATCCTGGCGGGCTGGCGGTCAGTGTGCTGAATTATGGCTGCGTGATCAAAAACATCTTTGTCCCCACAAAACAGGGTCCGGTGGATGTCGTGGTGGGCCACGATACCTTTGCCGACTACGAACAGGATTTCAACTCTTCCGGCAGCACCTGCTGCGGCGCCTTTGTGGGGCGGTACGCCAACCGCATCGAGAACGCGGAGTTCAGCGTGGGCGGCAGGAAATACCAGCTGGAGCCCAACAACGGCAGGAACCATCTGCACGGCACCTTCCCCAAAAAGATCTACGACGTCAAGGCCTTCGGCGACACCCTGCTGCTGGAGACCGAGAGCCCGGCGGGCGAGGACGGCTTCCCCGGCAATCTGAAAGTTTCGGTGCGGTACATCCTCACGGAGGACAACGCCCTGCGGATGGACTACCGCGTCTCGTCCGACGCCGACACCATCCTGAACCTGACCAACCACACCTATTTCAACCTCGACGGCGGCGGGGACGTGCTGAACCAGAAGCTGCGCCTCTATGCGTCCCGCTATCTGGAGGGCAACAACGAGACCTGTCCCACCGGCAACATCCTGCCGGTGGACAATACGCCCATGGACTTCCGGGCGGGCAAGATCATCGGCCGGGACATCGACACCGGCTTTTCTCAGACCACCATGGCGGGCGGCGGCTACGACCACTGCTTCGTCATCGACCGGGGCCGCGGGGCCAGCCAGAGCCTCTGCGCCTGGGCTTCCAGCGATCAGACCGGCATCAGCATGAAGGTCTACACCACCCAGCCCGGCGTCCAGCTCTACACGGCCAACTTCCTGCAGGACTGCCCTGCCCCCGGCAAGGGCGGCATCCCGATGCAGAAATACGGCGGGTTTGCACTGGAGACCCAGCACTTCCCCTGCAGCCCCTCTCACCCGGAGTTCCCCTCCACGGTCCTGCGGGCCGGAAAAGTGTTCCGTGCCAACACGACCCTGCGGTTCTTCACCGGCAAACAGTGCGGGAAACTGTAACCAGCAGAGCGTCCGGCCCGCATAGAAGGCCCGACGCTCTGTTTTTGTTTTTCTCCTATTTGCACAAAGTGCGGATTCTCTCCATGGGCAACATGCGAAAAATCATGCGTCATCAAAAAGTCAAAAACTGTCAGGCAACAAAAATCCAGAGGAATAGAAAGATGGATACTTGATTCTGCCCGCAAAACGCGGTATGCTTTAGGCAGATGGAGACGGGGAAACGCCCCGCTCACAATACGGTGAGAAGTGAGGTATTTTGCTATGGCAATTCTGGTTTCCGGCGGTGCCGGTTATATTGGCAGCCATACCTGCATCGAGCTGCTGAACGCAGGCTACGATGTGGTGGTGGCAGACAACTACTACAATGCTTCCCCTGTGGTGCTCGACCGCGTCAAGCAGATCACCGGGAAGGACTTCCGCTTCTACAATGCGGATATGACCAAGCACGAGGACGTGGAGAAGATCTTCACCGAGTGCCCGGACATCGACGCCGTCATCCAGTTCGCCGCCTACAAGGCCGTCGGCGAGAGCGTCTCCAAACCCATCGAATACTACTACAACAACCTGAACTGCACGCTGGTCATCCTGGACGTGATGCGCCGCCACAACTGCCACAACTTCGTGTTCAGCTCTTCGGCCACCGTCTACGGCGACCCCGCCTCTGTGCCCATCACCGAGGATTTCCCCGTTGGTGCCACCACCAACCCCTACGGCACCACCAAGGCCTTCACCGAGCGCATCCTGACCGATGTCTGCAAGGCTGACCCGGAGCTGAACGTGGCCCTGCTGCGTTACTTCAACCCCATCGGTGCCCACAAGTCCGGCCTCATCGGCGAGGACCCCAACGGCATCCCCAATAACCTGATGCCCTACATCGCCAAGGTCGCCATTGGCAAGCTGGAAAAAGTCCACGTCTTCGGCAACGACTACCCCACCCCCGACGGCACCGGCGTGCGCGACTACATCCACGTCGTGGACCTGGCCCGCGGCCATGTCTGCGCCATCAAGAAGCTGGAGACCAAGTGCGGCCTCTTCATCTGCAACCTGGGCACCGGCCACGGTTACAGCGTGCTGGATGTCATCCACGCCTTCGAGAAGGCCTGTGGCAAAAAGATCCCCTATGTCATCGACCCGCGCCGCCCCGGCGACATCGCCGAGTGCTACGCCGACCCCTCCAAGGCCAAGCGAGAGCTGGGCTGGGAGGCTGAGTACGGCATCGAGGAGATGTGCGCCGACAGCTGGAACTGGCAGCAGAAGAACCCCGACGGCTACCACACCGTGAAGTAAAAAACCAACGAAAATGCAAGGCCCGCTTCGTCCGCTCCACACCGGATGAGGCGGGCTTTTTTCGCTGTCTGCCTTGACAATGCCGGACAGTTAGCATATATTAAAACTGTTTCTATAAGCTAACAATCTGTCGAAACAGAAAGGCATTGGCCATGACATTAAAAGAACTGAAGATCGGCGAAAGTGCCGTTATTGACGCAGTGGGCGGGGCGGGAGCCCTGCGGCAGCATTTTCTGGACATGGGGCTGATCCCCGGCGAGAAGGTCACGCTGGTGAAGTTTGCACCCATGGGCGACCCCATGGAGCTGCAGATCCACGGCTATGAACTGACCCTGCGCCTGGACGACGCAGCACAGATCGAGATCACTCCGGCAACGGCCGCGCCCGCCGCTGCACCCGCCCGGCGGGAGAACAAGATGGTGGAACATCCGGGTCTGGGCGAAGGCGGACGCTACCACACCAAACAGGGCGAGCATCCCCTGCCGGATGGCAAGACCCTGACCTTTGCGCTGGCGGGCAACCAGAACTGCGGCAAGACGACCCTGTTCAACCAGCTCACCGGTTCCAACCAGCATGTGGGCAACTTCCCCGGCGTCACGGTGGACCGGAAGAGCGGTGCCATCAAGGAGCACCCGGAAACGGAAGTCACCGACCTGCCCGGCATCTACTCGATGTCGCCCTATTCCAGCGAGGAGATCGTCACCCGCCAGTTCATCATCGGCGAAAAGCCGACCGGCATCATCAACATCGTGGACGCGACCAACATCGAGCGCAACCTGTACCTGACGATGCAGCTCATGGAGCTGGATACCCCCATGGTGCTGGCCCTGAACATGATGGACGAGGTGCGCGGCAACGGCGGCACCATCCGCATCAACCAGATGGAAGCCATGCTGGGCATCCCGGTGGTGCCCATCTCGGCGGCTAAAAACGAGGGCGTGGACGAACTGGTGGACCATGCGATCCATGTGGCCAAGTACCAGGAGTGTCCGGGCCGGCTCGACTTCTGCGGCGAGGAGGACCACGGCGGCGCGGTGCATCGCTGCATCCACGGCATCCTCCACCTCATCGAGGATCACGCCAGAGCGGCCGGCATCCCGGTGCGGTTCGCGGCCACCAAGCTGGTGGAGGGCGACGCCCGCATTGAGGAAGCCCTCAAGCTGGACCAGAACGAAAAAGAGATGATCGAGCACATCATCGTGCAGATGGAGCAGGAGCGCGGGCTGGACCGTGCCGCCGCCATTGCGGATATGCGGTTCCACTTCATCCACCAGCTGGTGGATCAGACCGTGGTGAAGCCGCATCAGAGCAAGGAGCAGGTGCGCAGCAGCCGGATCGACCAGTTCCTGACCGGCAAATACACGGCCATCCCGGCCTTTGTGGGCATCATGGCGCTGGTGTTCTACCTCACCTTCGACGTCATCGGCGCGGGCCTGCAGAACCTGCTGGAGATCGGGATCGAGAACCTGACCGTCTTTGTGGACGATGCCCTGACCTACTGGAACGTCAGCGAGGCGGTCCACTCGCTGGTCATCGACGGCATCTTCACAGGCGTGGGCAGTGTGCTGAGCTTCCTGCCCATCATCGTGACCCTGTTCTTCTTCCTCTCGCTGCTGGAAGATACCGGCTACATGGCCCGCGTGGCCTTTGTGATGGATAAGCTGCTGCGCCGCATCGGCCTTTCGGGCCGCAGCATCGTGCCGATGCTCATTGGCTTCGGGTGCACGGTGCCGGGCGTCATGGCCAGCCGCACCCTGCCCTCCGAGCGGGACCGCAAGATGACTATCCTGCTGACCCCCTTCATGAGCTGCTCGGCCAAGCTCCCCATTTACAGCCTGTTTGCCGTGACCTTCTTCCCGGATCATGCGGCGCTGGTCATGGTGGGGCTGTATTTCCTGGGCATTGCGGTGGGCATCCTGGCGGCATTTGCCCTCAAGGGGACCTTGTTCCGCGGCGAGGCGGTGCCGTTCGTCATGGAGCTGCCCAACTATCGCCTGCCCGGCCTGAAAAATGTGATGCAGCTGCTCTGGGAAAAGGCGCGGGATTTTCTGGAGCGCGCCTTCACCGTCATCTTCATGGCGACCATCGTCATCTGGTTCTTGCAGAACTTTGATCTGCAGCTCAGCCTGACCGCAGACCCGCAGGAAAGCATCCTGGCCTTTGTGGCCAGCGGCATCGCGCCCCTGTTTGCCCCGCTGGGCTTTGCGGACTGGCGGGTCTCCACGGCCCTCATCACCGGCTTCATGGCAAAGGAAAGCGTCGTTTCGACCCTGACCATCCTGTTCGGCTCGTCCGCTGCGCTGGGCGCGGCGCTGTCCCCGGCGGCAGCAGCCCCGCTGCTGGTGTTCTGCCTGCTCTACACCCCCTGCATTGCGGCGGTGGCCTCTGTCAAGCGGGAGCTGGGCGGCCGCTGGGCAGCCGTCATGGTCCTGAACCAGTGCGTGGTGGCATGGGTGGCAGCCTTCATCGTCCGGATGCTCGCGCTGGCGCTCGTGTAAAACATCTGTTCTTTATAACAAGAGCCTGTACCCGAAGCGATTTGGGCACAGGCTCTTTGTTTGTGTGCGGCTCTTGACAAGGCACAAAAATCGTGCTAAAATACTTCAAAAATGAACGATTCAAAAATGGAGCGATAAAATGAGAGAGAAAAACCCCAGCATGGAATTTGCAAACAAGACGGCGCTGGCCTACAGCGCGGTCTGCAAGCCGCTGTGCCAGGAACTCGGCCTGCCCCAGACGGCGTTTGATATCCTGCTGTTCCTGGCCAACAACCCTACCTACAAAACGGCCAGCGACATCGTGGAGGTGCGCCACATCAAAGCGAACCTCGTCTCGGTGAATGTGGACAAGCTCGTACACGAGGGCCTGCTGACCCGCTGCCCGGTGCCGAACGACCGCCGCAAGACCGAGCTGCTCTGCACCGAAAAGGCTCAGCCCATCATTCAGCGGGGCCGGGCGCTGCAGGAGGCTTTCTTTGACCGTCTGCTGAACGGCATCGACGAAGCACGGCTGAACGTTTTTTATGGGACCCTGGAACAGATGGGCCGGAACCTGGATGAAATTCTGGAAGGAGAACTATAAGATGAATGGATTGTTTACGATCGTTGTGACCTTTTTTGCCGGCATGGGCGCAGGCTTGGGCACCGGCTTTGCCGGTCTGAGCGCCGCTGCGGTCATCAGCCCGATGCTCATCGCCTTCCTCGGCATGGACCCTTACATGGCCGTCGGCATCGCTCTCTCGTCGGACGTGCTGGCCAGTGCGGTGTCGGCCTATACCTACCATAAGAATAAGAATCTGGATATCAAGAACGGCCTCATCATGATGGCCAGCGTTCTGCTGTTCACGGTCGTGGGCAGCTACCTTGCCAGCCTGCTTCCGTCGGCCACCATGGGCAGTTTCTCGGTCTTCATGACCTTCCTGCTGGGCATCAAGTTCATCGTTCGCCCTGTCATGACCACCAAGGAGGCCATGCAGGGCGTCTCCGCAAAGAAGCGCGCCATCCAGTCCGTCGTATGCGGTGTCTGCATCGGCCTGATCTGCGGCTTCGTGGGCGCTGGCGGCGGTATGATGATGCTCCTCATCCTGACCAGTGTGCTGGGCTATGAGCTGAAGACTGCCGTCGGCACCAGCGTTTTCATCATGACCTTCACCGCCATGACCGGTGCCGTTTCCCACTTCGCCATCGGCGGAATGCCCGATCTCTTCGTTCTGGCGCTCTGCGTGGTGTTCACCCTCCTGTGGGCCCGCATTGCAGCCGTGTTTGCCAACAAGGCAGAACCTAAGACCCTGAACCGTGCCACCGGCATCGTTCTGGTCGTGCTGGGCATCGTGGTCATGGGCTTCAACTTCCTGACCAAGTAACGCACAAGACCCCCTTCGGAGCGGCAACTCGGAAGGGGGTCTTTTTTGCATGAAGAATATGCGATTTTGAAAAATCAGGCGTCTTTTTCCTCAATGGTGGAATGCTCGATGACCCAGTCGGCGGCGCGGCGGATGGCCTCATTGCGCTGTATCATCGGGATGTTCATACCGGCCTTGACCTCTTCGAGGGTCTTCTTGGTGCGGTCTGCACGCTCCTGCAGGTTCTTGTTGATCTCCTCATCGGTGGGGACGAGGTTCTCGTTCTGGGCAACCTGCAGCAGGGCCATCCGGGCGCGGGTGTTCTTCTCGGCGGCAGCGTGCACGTTGGCCGTGAAGGTCTCGCGGGTCTGGTGGATCTGGCTCAGGTAGCGGTCCAGGCTCATCCGCTGCATCTGGAGCTGCTGCTGGATGTTCTCCATCTCGTGCTGGTAGGTGCTCTCTACCAGAACACTGGGCAGCTCACCCTCAGCGGCGGCAGCCAGCTGGGTCAGGATCTGGTCCTTGGCACGGTTCAGGGCACTGGCGTGTTTGCCGTCGTACAGCTGCTTGCGGACCTGTTCCCGGAAGGCTTCCATGGTGTCCACCTTGCCGATCTTCTTGGCGAAATCGCTGTTCAGGGCGGGCAGCTGGCGGACGCAGACGTCGAGCAGCTTGATCTTGAAGACGACCGGCTTACCTGCCAGATCCTTGGCGTGATAGCGTGCCGGGAAGGTGACGTGGATCTCAAACTCCTCGCCGCCCTTGTGGCCCAGGATGCCGTCCTCAAAGCCAGGGATCATCCGGCCGCTGCCCAGCTGCAAGGTCTGGTTCTGGGCGGTGCCGCCTGCAAAGGCCTTGCCGTCCAGCAGACCCTCGTAGTCGATGTGCACGATGTTGCCCTTGACGGCCGGGCCTTTGTGGGGCACCAGCTCCGCCGCCGCGGCACGGCGGCGCTCCAGCATGGCGTCGATCTCCTTGTCGGTGACAGCCGGGGTGACGCACTCGGACTGGAAGCCGGTGGTCTGGGCCAGCTTCAGTTCCGGCTGCAGGGCGGTGGTGGCGGTAGCCACAAAGCCCTCGTCCTTCTTGACGCTGACCAGATCGTAGCTGGGCTCATCCACGGCGTGGAAGCCGTGCTCCTGCATCGCAGCATCGTACAGGGCGGGAACGTCCCGGTCCATCAGATCGTTGATGGCGTCATACCAGAAGGTGTGCTCGCCGCGGTCGGCTTCAATCTGCGCACGGTCGGCCTCGCCCTTGGCAAAGCCCTTGATGGTGTAGGAAGCGCGGGTGCGCTCATACACCGCATTGGATGCGGTCTCCAGCTCCTCAGCGGTCGCGCTGAAAGTCATTTTGCAGACACTCTTTTCGGGAGTTTCCACGCTTACCAGTTTCATAGAAATCGAACCTCCGTGTTGCCCCAAAAGGAGCGAATTCAAACATTAGTAAAGTTATTATAGCACAAGTGGGGCAAAAGCGGTATAATAAAACAGAGAAAAAGTGCGAAGAGAACACTTTTGTCGGCCGGAACGGGCCGGAATGAGGGTCTTTTTTGCAGGGAATACGAAAGGATGTGCATCGTATGCGCTTGTTTGACGTTCTGGGGCCGGTCATGATCGGGCCCTCTTCCAGCCACACGGCGGGTGCAGCCAAAATTGGATACACGGCACAAAAGCTGCTGGGCGACATCCCGGTGGATGCCGACATCGGTCTGTATGGCAGCTTTGCCACGACAGGCCGAGGCCACGGCACCGACCGTGCGCTGGTGGCAGGTCTGCTGGGCCTCCGCCCGGATGATCCCCGCCTGCCGGACAGCTTCGGGCTGGCCAGAGAGCAGGGCATGAAGTTCAGCATCCACCCGGTCGAGCTGCGCTCGGCCCACCCGAACACCGCTGTGCTGCGGCTGACGAGCCGGACCGGCCGGGTCCTTTCGATGAAAGCGGCCTCGGTGGGCGGCGGACGCATCCGCGTCACCGAGATCGACGGTGTGCCCGCCGATTTCGGCGGCGACAGCAACACCCTCATCATTCATAACGAGGATACCCCCGGCTGCATTGCGGAGGTCACGACCTCGCTGGCGCTGCGGCGGATCAACATCGCGTCGATGCAGGTGTTCCGCGCCGGGACGGGCAGTTACGCTGTCATGGTGCTGGAATGCGATTCTCACATCCCCCACCCGCTGGAGCAGCAGCTTGCGCTGATGCCCGGCATCCTGAAAGTGACCTGCCTGAACGTAGACGAACCCGAAGAAAATGCGGAGGACTGAGCGATGGCTTTTTTATCCTGTGAAGAAATGCTGGCAGCAGCCCGCACCCAGAACATCTCGCTGGCCGAGGCGGTTTTGCGCAGCGACCTGGCGGAGAGCCGCCTGACCGAGGAGCAGAGCCGCCATGGGATGCGGCATCTGTGGCACGTCATGGAGGCCACCAGCCGGGATTACGACCCCGCCCAGCGCAGCCGCAGCGGCCTTTCCGGCGGCGACGCCGCCAAAGTGGAACAGGCGCATCGGGCAGGCCGGAGCTACGGCGGCGATTACCTGGCCGAGGTGACGGCCGAAGCGCTCAAGACCGCCGAGTGCAATGCCTGCATGAAGCGGATCGTGGCCGCGCCCACTGCAGGCAGCTGCGGCGTTCTCCCGGCGGTGCTGCTCCCGCTGGCCCGCGCGGGCGAAGCCGATGAGACCGCCATCTGCGAAGCGCTCTACGTGGCCGCAGGTTTTGGTCAGGTCATTGCGGCCCGCGCGACGCTGGCCGGTGCCGAGGGCGGCTGCCAGGCCGAGGTCGGAGCCGCCAGCGCCATGGCTGCGGCGGCGCTCTGCCACCTCAAGGGCGGCACACCGGAACAGTGTTCCGCAGCGGCCGCCATGGCGCTGGGCAACCTGCTGGGCCTGGTCTGCGACCCGGTGGCGGGTCTGGTGGAAGTCCCCTGCATCAAGCGGAATGTCGTTGGTGCAGTGAATGCCGTTTCCTGCGCCAATATGGCGCTGGCCGGGGTGGACTACGCCATCCCCTGTGACGAGGTCATTGACGCCATGGGCCGCGTCGGAAGCCTGCTCTCCCCCGACCTCCGCGAGACCGGCCAGGGCGGCCTCGCCGCAACGCCCACCGGCATCCGCATTGCCGAGCAGCTGGCGGAAGAAACGTAAAAACGAAACGGCGTACTTTTTTCAAAGGCGAAAATAAAATTCTGAAAAATCCAAAGAAAATTTCAAAAAACCGTTGACAAAACCCCGCCTCAGTGATAAAATACATCATGTTCCGACCGGAACGTATGCGTTGGTAGCTCAGCTGGATAGAGTGACTGACTACGAATCAGTAGGCCGGGGGTTCGAGTCCCTTCCATCGCACCAAACCATGAAAATCCGAACCTTTTCTCGATAGGAGAAGGGTTCGGATTTTTTGTTTTCTTTGGAAACGAGAACAACGGCTCTTCCCTGACGGCTGTGTGTCCAAAACCTTATCAGAAGAAAGACCGTATCACAAAGGTCACAACTGTAAGAGTGTCGCAAGGCAGAAAGGACGCAAGTTTATGAAGTATGATGCAAGAGCCTGCAAATTCAACATGGACACCGGGTGCGTGGAGCTGCTGCTCCGGGATGGGAGAAGAATTTCCATCGACTGCACCGGGGTCGAGGATGCGCTGGATGTCACTATGGTGCAGCGGTTTGAATTGGACTATCTCATCTACAATGACCCGCTGGCGTATGCCGAACTGATCCTGAATGGCGAACCGGAGAAATATTTGAAGAATGTGACCGGGAGCCATGGGTTAGAAGATTAAAAAGATAAAATTTATTAAAAATGAACGCCATACTCCGATTTAGTTTCGGAATGTGGTGTTCATTGCGTTAGTGGTTCAACGGCAGCTTCCTGCGCAGCCGCCCTTATCCTCATGACAGGAATTGGAACCGCAGGAGTGCTCTTCTTCGTGGCCGTGATGATCACAGTGTGCATTGGAGTCAAAGATAAGATGACCGGCCAGATAGTCAGACACAGCTGTATCTGCATTGCCGGAAATGCCACCGAATAGTTGTATGCCAGCCTGTGCAAGGGCTGTCTGGGCACCAGCACCGATACCGCCGCAGAGAACGACATTCACATGGTTCTGAACGAGGAAGCCCACCAGAGCACCATGCCCCTGTCCATTGGTAGAAACGATTCCACTGCTCAAAATCTGGCCGTTTTCTGCATCATAGATCTTGAATTGTGCAGAGTGGCCAAAGTGCTGGAACACCTGACCGTTTTCGTAAGGAACTGCGATTTTCATAGCTGAATCTCCTTTTGATTTTTAGCGTTTATCGGAATAGTTGCAGATCTGGATGGCCGCACCATGTTCCATCCGCTGAAAGCCGTGCTTTTCATAGAAGGGGACATTCTTTTTATCCTCTGGCATTCCTTCAATATACAAGTAGTTCTTGTATTTTTCCTTGATGCGTTCCAGCATCTCCCCGGCTATGCCCTGCCCCTGATAATCCGGATGCACAAGGACATAGTGGATCTGTGCCAGCATTTCGCTGTCATCCAGTACACGAATCAGACCGATCAGCCTGTCTCCATCCCAGACGGTCAGCACCGTGGAGGAGTGCATCAGGGCTTTGTAAAGCCGCTGCGGATACTGGCCGGATATCCAGCCCACGGACAGGAACAACTGCTGTACCTGTTCCTGCGTAAAACATTTTTCTTCCGTATACTTTAGCATCAAACTTCTCCATTCTTATCGGTAATCGCAACGCTGGCACTGGGACAGCGGAGTTTCCGTTTCTTCTTTATAAAAAATACCAGACCAGCGGCAAATGCTTTGCAAAATTGGAACAACGGACTTTCCTTTTTCTGTCAGGAAATATTCTACCCTTGGCGGAATCTCATCATAGGACTGACGGACAAGAATGCCGTCTGCGATCAGTTCTTTCAATGTGGTTGCAAGCACAGCATCTGTAATATTTGCCATCTCCTTGCGCAGTTCACTGTACCGCAGCGTTTCTTTTGCGGCAAGAACGCAGATGATGCGAGACTTCCACTTGCCTCCAAACACGCTCAGACCATATTCCAGAGGGCAGCGGATGTCTTTTTCCAGTTTTTTCTGATACATGGTATTCCCTCCCTTGGCTCTTAGTTTAACAGATTGCAGAGCTGTACGGAAGTTACTATGAAATTTATAAGTAAAAAAGTGGACACGGAGGGGAGAATCCGTGTCCGCTGGTTGCGTTACAGCTCTTTTTTATTGTCTGCACCGGGAGTGGTGACGATGATCTTTTCCGGGGGCGGATGACGATTTTAATCTTGCACTACTTTGGAAAGAATGCTATACTTGGTAAGTCGATGCTAACCATAAAGCTTTTTTATCAGATTCAGGAGATTACGAAAGAAGATGGAACTCAAACAGCTGGAATACTTTACCATTGTATGTGAAAAAGGCAGCTTCAGTCAAGCGGCAGAATGCCTTTATACATCGCAGCCCAATGTCAGCAAGGTGATTTCCTCGCTGGAAAAAGAGCTGGGGCGAAAACTGGTGGAGCGGAGCAGTCGAGGACTGCGGATCACGCCCTATGGGGAGACTGTGCGTGATTATGCAAGAGTCATTTTGAAACACGCATCCCTGATCAGCTCGATGGCGACACATCACAACGGCAAAAAGTTCACGCTGGCAACATATCCCAGCAATATGATTACAAATCTTCTGGTGGATTTTTACCGACACTGGGGCAAAGAGTATATTGTCGAACATCAGGAAGGCAGTGTGGAGGAGGTCAGCAACTGGGTGGCCAGTGGGCAGACAGAAATCGGCATCGTCTACATTGCACAGCGTCAGCTGGCGGCGTTCCGGCATATTCTTGGGCATAAAAATCTGGAATTTGAACCGCTCGATGTAAAAGAAGCCTGTGTCTATGTGGGGCCCAATCACCCATACTACGAGAGAGACTGCGTGGATTTCTCGGAGCTGTCCAGCTTGCGCTTCATAGGGGCGGTACGGGATTACTTTTCTATGGAGCATCATCTGGACCGGGTCTCATTGGGTGCTATCAGCACCAAGGATCTGAACTATGCCATTTACTCGAATAGCGACCATATGACCATCAATGCGCTGATGCAGACCGACCTGTGCAGCCTTGGCATCAATTTTATGCACCAGCCGTATAAACACTATGACATTAAGAATCTGAAAATCAACGGATGTGAGCCGTTTTTGCTGATCGGGATCGTCCGGCCAGAGGGGGATGAACTGAGCGGAGCGGCACAATGGTTTATCGAAAATTTCAAAAAGCTGCTCTAAGAAAGGCTTGACCTGCTATAACGATTTGTTATGGATAGCTATGCCGATTTCATCACTGGTCAGACAAGACAAACTGTGGTATTCTATGGGAGCGCCGCGCGGCAAGCGTGGTGCTCCTTTTTCGTTATAACTGACGTTTTTTGATACCACAGGAGGAAACACACTATGAAAATCTCTCGCAGAAACTTCTGCCTGCTGATGGCGGGTGCCTGCTGCACCGGCGTGCTGGCTGCCTGCGGCTCCAGCTCTTCGTCTACTGCTTCTTCTGGCGCAGCATCCGCTTCTGCGGCGGCATCCGGCGAAGTCCGCGATGAGCTGATCTTTGTCAACTATCGTGATATTCGTGACCTGAACCCGCATCTGTATGCAGGCGAAATGTATGCCCAGAGCATCCTCTACGATACACTGGTCAGCATCACGGCGGACGGTTATGAAGGTTGTCTGGCCGAGAGCTGGGACATCAGTGAGGATGGCTGCACCTACACCTTCCACATTCGTCCCAATGTTCTGTTCTCGGATGGCGAAAAGTGTGATGCGAATGCTATCCTTGCAAACTTCAACGCCATTCTGGAAAACCGTGAACGTCATACCTGGCTGGAAATGATGAACCTGCTGGTGGGCGTGTCGGCTCCCGATGAAAATACCTTCGTCATTGAGATGAGCGAGCCTTATTATCCCATGCTGACGGAACTGGGCTGCATCCGCCCCTTTGCCATGATCTCCCCCAACTGCATGATCAACGGCAGCACGAAGGACGGCGTCAATGGCCACATTGGCACCGGCCCCTATGTGCTGACGGATTTCGTGACGGATGAATACGCTATATTTGAGCGGAACGAGAACTATTGGGGCGAGGCTCCGGCGATCCGCAAGATCACGGTCAAGGTCATTCCGGACAACCAGACCCGTATTATGGCTCTGGAATCCGGCGAGATCGACCTGATTTTTGGCAAGAACATGATCGACGCCGATGCCATCAGCCAGTATCTGGACAGTGACAAGTTCACGGTTGGCCTGTCTGACCCCACCTCTACCCGGCACATCGTTATGAACACCACCCATGAGATTCTGGGAGACCCGGCAGTTCGTAAGGCATTGCAGCACGCTACCGACCGTCAGACCATCTCTGATGGCATCTTCTACGGCCTGGAGCAGCCTGCGGATACGCTTTACGCCACCACGGTTCCCTACTGCAATGTTGGCCTGAAGCCTTATGAGTACAGCACGGAGACCGCAGCGCAGATCCTTGACGAGGCTGGATGGGTCCTTGGCAGCGACAAGATGCGCGCCAAGGATGGCAAGCAGCTGGCGCTCGACCTGCTCTACAACAGCGACAGCGTGACGGAAAAGACCATCGCTGAGTATCTCCAGAGCGAGTACCTCAAGCTGGGCATTTCCATGACCATTCACGGCGAGGAAGAACAGTCCTACCGCGACAACATGAAGGCCGGCAACTTCGATATGGTGTTCAATATCTGCTGGGGTATGCCGTATGACCCGCAGTCTTCGCTGGCTGCAATGCGTGCCCCGGTCTATGGCGACTATGCCGCTCAGCAGGGTCTGGAGGACAAGGCGGAGATCGACGAAGCCATTACCAAGATCCTGACTTCCACGGACGAGACCGAGCGTCAGGAGCTGTACAAGTCGGTCCTGACCAACCTGCACGAAGATGCAATGTATCTGCCGCTGACCTATGAGTGCAACAAGGCTCTGTACACCTCTGCGCTGCACGGTGTCCATTTCGGCACCGACCAGTATGATGTGCCCTTTGCGGATATGTACTTTGAATAAGAACTGACAGGGAAAGCCGCTTCGGGTATGGAGCGGCTTTTCTTGAAGAAAGGACTGCCCATGAAACGCTATGTTGTACGCAGACTGTTGATGGCAATTCCGCTGCTGCTGGCCATTTCGTTTGTCTGCTTCTGCTTTATCAATCTGATTCCCTCCAACCCGGCGGAGGTCGCACTGCGTGTCCAGCAGACCCCCGTGATCACGGAGGAGATCATCGCTGCGATGGAAGAGCAGCTTGGTCTGAACAAACCCTTCTTTGTCCGTTATTTTGACTGGGTGCTGGGCTGTCTCCACGGTGACTTTGGCATCAGCTATGTCAACCCGAAACGCACTGTGGCGGGCGAGCTTCTGCGCTGCCTGCCTGCAACGCTTCAGCTGGCAGGAACTTCTTTTGTCATCGTGGCGGTGCTCAGTATCCCCATTGGTTTCCTCTGCGCCGTCTATAAGGATGGCTGGTTTGACAAAATTATGCGCGGACTGGTCTTTGTAACGACTGCCATGCCTGCCTACTGGGTGGGTCTGCTGTTGATGTGGGGCATTGGCGTGAAATTGAACTGGCTTCCCACCAACGGCAACGGAACATGGCGGCATCTGATTTTGCCGTCCTTCACGGTGGCACTGAGCTACATTTCAACGTATATCCGCCTGATCCGCAACAATATGTTGGAAAACATGAAACAGGATTATGTGCTCTATGCCAATGTGCGCGGATTGCCGCAGAAGTCGATTCTGGTCAAGCACATTCTGAAAAACTCCATGCACACCTGCATCGTGGCGATGGGTATGAGCATCCCGCAGCTGATCTCCGGAACCATCGTGGTCGAGAATGTTTTTTCGTGGCCGGGTCTTGGTACGCTTTGCATCAGCTCCATCTTCAATCGGGATTACCCGGTCATTCAGACCTACGTCCTGCTGATCGGGGTGCTGTTCGTCCTGTTCAATCTGCTGTTTGATATTTTGCAGACCGTTTCCGATCCCCGTCTGCGCAAGGAGGACTGACCATGAAAGAACGATTCTTCCGCAACCGCACAGCAGTGTTTACCGTTGTGTTCGTGCTGCTGGTGGGTCTTGTAGGTGTTCTGGCTCCTGTCATTGCGCCCAACGACCCCTACGAGACCAATATCCTGAACAAATTTGCATCCTACAGCCTGCAATATCCGCTGGGCACAGACCAGCTTGGCCGCTGTGTCCTTTCCCGCATGATCTATGGCATTCGACCCACCCTCGGCCTTGCCCTGCTGACCATGTTCGGCACCATCGGTCTGGGTGCCATCCTTGGCATCATGGCGGGCTATTTCCGGGGCATCGTAGAAGAAGTTATCATGCGTGTGGTGGATGTGATGCTCTCTTTCCCCAGCCAGATCATGGTGTTTGCTGTGGTGGCACTGCTGGGTGTCAGCGTCCAGAACGTCATCATTGCAAATGTCTTTATCAAGTGGGCATGGTATGCCCGCATGATCCGCACGGGTGTGATGCAGTACCGTGACCGCAACTTTGTCCAGTTCTCCCGCTGCGTGGGAATGCCGGAGCGGTTCATCCTGTTCCGCCATCTGCTGCCCTCCATTACTTCCGATCTGGTGGTTCTGGCTTCGCTGGATGTGGGCTGGGCGATCATCAATATTTCCACGCTGTCGTTCTTGGGACTGGGCGTGCAGGCTCCTACGCCGGAATGGGGCGCAATGCTCAATGAGGCAAAAAATGTGATGACATCGAACCCGGTGCAGATGATCGCTCCCGGTATCGCCATTGTGGTGCTGGTCTGTGTGTTCAACCTGATGGGCGATGCTCTGCGCGATGTGCTGGACCCCAAGGAGGTGCAGAAATGAACCCTATTTTTGAATTGAACAATCTGCACGTTTCTTTGCAGAGCCACCATAAGGAAATCGAATTGGTGCGCGGGGTGTCCTTCGCAGTTGCTCCCGGCGAGTGCCTCGGCATTCTGGGGGAAAGCGGCTCCGGCAAGTCAATGTCGATGAAAGCGGCGATGGGTCTGCTGGACCACAGCTTCCATGTTAAGGGCAGTGCACAGTTTCAGGGGGAAGAGCTTCTGGGCAAGAGTGCCGAGGAGCTGCGCCGTCTGCGCGGCGGAAAGGTGGGCATCATTCTTCAGAACCCGATGACCTGCTTTGATCCGCTGTACCGCATTGGGCAACAGATCGCTGAGACGTTTTCGGCGCATAATAACTGGACAGCAGAGGAAATTCATATCCGCTCACTGGAACTGCTGGAAAAAATGCGCATCCGAAACCCGGAGGAAGTGCTGGAAAAATATCCGCATCAGCTTTCCGGCGGTATGCTCCAGCGCATCATGATCGGCATTGCAACGGCCATGAAACCGGCTCTTCTGATTGCAGACGAACCTACCACGGCCATTGATGCCATCACCCAGTATGAAATTCTCAATGAACTTCTGCATATCAAAGAAAATCATAACACAGCCATGATCTTCATTTCGCATGACCTGAATGCCATTTCTCGCGTGGCAGACCGTATCGTGGTGCTGAATCACGGAGCGGTGGTAGACCGCGGCGATTTCCGACATATCCTGCATCATGCACAAGACCCCTATACGAAACTGCTGGTGGAGAAGCGCGCGGATGTTATGCGCAGGTATACCGCTGTTTTGAATGGCAAAAAGGAGACTGCCCATGCTTGAACTCAAAAACATCAATGTAAGCTTCCGCAGTGAGCGGCAGGATAAAATTTTTGGTCATACCCGGCAGCAGGTGTTGTTTGATGTGTCACTTACCGTAAAAGAGGGCACCTGTCTCGGTATTCTGGGGGAAAGCGGCTCCGGAAAATCCACGATGGGCCGTGTGCTCTGCGGACTGCTCAAACCGGACAGTGGCGAAGCCGTTCTGGATGGCGTTTCGGTCTACGCTTCCCGTGCCGGACGGCAAAATCTGCAAAACAAACTCAGTATCGTGTTTCAGGATTACACAACCTCCGCAAATCCCCGGTTCCGCATCCGGGATATTATTGGGGAAGGTCTGACTGTACAGGAACGCAGAGAGGGCAAAAAACTGGATCGGAAAGCCGAAACGAGCCGATTACTGGAGCTGGTCGGTCTGCCTGCCGATTTTGCAGACCGATTCCTCCATGAACTTTCCGGCGGACAGCTGCAGCGTGTCTGCATCGCCCGCGCTGTAGCCTGCAAGCCGGAAATCATTCTGTTTGACGAAGCAATCTCCTCGCTGGATGCGCATACGCAGGTACAGGTCATGGACTTGCTGCGGGAACTGAAAGATCGCCTTGGCTTGACGTACATCTTTATCACCCATGACCTGACCTCCATTACCTATCTTTGTGATGATGTGTTGTTCCTGTATCAGGGCCGGGTGACCGAGCATCTACCGGTAGAGCGCATCAGTGAAACGAAGGACGAGTATGCCCGTAAGCTGCTGGAATCCATTGTCGTCTTTGATACGGAGGAATCTGCATGACGCTGTGCGGCTTTGAAATCGCCCCCGGCGAAAAACGGCGGGTGAAACTGCCTGTTTCCGGCGGTGCACCGCTGGAAGCATGGCTGCTGTGCGGGGCGCACCCCGGAAAGACGCTGGTGGTTACAGCTGGGGTGCATGGCTGTGAGTATGTCGGCATTCTGGCTCTGCAAAAATTGATAGAAACATTGGACTGCGCTGCGCTCTGCGGCCAAGTTATTCTGCTGCCGCTTGTCAATTCCAAAGGTTTTTTTGCAGGGGTAAAACAGCTGAATCCGGCAGATGGCAAGAACCTGAACAGGGAATTTCCCGGCGAGGAAGATGGAACGGAAACACAGCGGATGGCATGGGTGATCGAAAAACTCCTTTACCCGGAAGCAGATTTTCTTCTGGACCTTCATGGTGGAGACTGGAATGAAGAACTGGCCCCGTTGGTATTCTTTCCCTGCGGAGCCGGGCAAACAGTGGAGCAGGAGACCCGCAGGGCGGCACAAGCTCTTTCTGTTTCCATGCGGGTCTGTTCAACAGCCCGAAATGGATTGTACAGCTGGGCAGCACAAAAAGGGATTCCTGCTTTGCTGTTGGAACGAGGCGGAAATGGCCGCTGGACTCCCGAAGAGGTAGATGCAGATTGCGAGGATGTACGCCGTCTGATGAACCATCTTGGAATCATAAAAGAGAATTTCGGAGTGATCCGTCAGACAGAAATCGCAAAAGCCGTCTACGAAGAAGCGCTGGCAGACGGATACTGGTTCCCGGAAGTCTGTGCTGGGCAGGAAGTATTAAAGGATGCACTGCTGGGCAGATGGAAAAGCGCCGATGGGACGCAGAGCTGCGAGGTCCGTGCTAGATTTGCAGGGCAGGTTTTGTATGAGACCACCGCGCTGGGAGTCCGTAGAAATGACCCGCTCATTACGTATGGGACAGCATGAGTTTCCACAAAAACAAAAACAGGGTGCGCCCCTGCGGACGCACCCTGCCAAAAGCCACAGATAATAGTGATATGTACAGCAGGGAGTTCCCCAGTGGGAACTTCCTGTTTTTCGGTGTTTGCATGATGAGCCTGTTCTGCCTGCCATACGGCAAACTCTCGCTGGCCTTCCTCGCTGTTCCAGCAGGCAAGGATGGCCGGGTAGAACGCCCGTGCCAGACGGTCGATGACTTCATCGGGATAAGGGGAAATGTTTGTGGACTTTTTCTTTTTGTTCAAACGCACGCTCCTTTGGACATCTGTGAACAGCATACTATGTGCCTGTTGTTATGCTGTCTGGTCTTTAACATCTGCGAGTGCGGCTTCCAGAGAAGTAAGATAGTCCTTATGCTTGTGAATGATCTCCAGAATCACATCACGCTGCGCATTATCGGGCATCTTCTCCAACTGGTAGTTGAACGAAATGCGGAAACGAGTAGTGAGTTCTTCCAACGCCACATACTCGTACCGTACATCCTCCGGGTAAGCATCGCTGTCGTAAACCGATTCAAACTTTCGGAATGGCATGACGGGCGCTTTACCCGGAATGCGGATCACACCGTCAGCGTCAGGCGTCGGTTCCACCTTCAGCTCCGGGTGCAGAATATCCTGCAAAGTTTGTGCACGGTCATTGTAGGCCGCCCTGGCAAGGCGGTGCATATCCGCTTTGGACACTTTCGTCTGTCCGGACAGGATGCTCTGCTTTAGCCCCGGCATCAGTTCTTCTGCGATCTCCACGCCTTTCATATACTTCGAGGCGCGGATAACGGTGTCCTTGCTCACACCGTTTTCTTCTGCGATTCGGTCGCAGGTTTTGGTGCTGTCGATCAAGTTCGCATTTAGCGAACTTGATTTTGCATCGCTGCTCTTGCGATCACCGCCGTGCGCGGCTTTTTCGGCTTCATACTGTTTGCCCATCAGGTAGTACTTCTGCTCCGGGGTTAAATTGCGCCGCCCCAACTGGTTCTTACAAATCCAAGCGAGGACTTCTTCTCTGCTTTCAAACGGGAGCGGCATGGTGGAGAAAGAGATTTCGGGATGTTCCTGAACGATTTCATAACGATTGTGGCCGTCAACAAGGGTGTTACCCCAGACGATCAAAGGAGAAATCAGCTTGCCTTCCTTGAGGATATTTTCTTCAAGCTGCTTGTACTCATCGTCCGTCAGCGGCGGAATCTGATTCTGGAACTCCGGGTCGATTTTCAGATTGATCATACGCACACTCCTTTATCTCTCCTGCTGCGCCGGTTCTTCCTCCCGGAAATAGGACGCAACATTCTGCTTTGCGGTTTTCAGTTTGAGCAGTTCTTCTTTGGCTTCCTTGTACTGCTCGTAGAATTTTGCTTTTTCGGATGCCAGCTGCGCATACTCGGCTTCCAGTTTCTTCGGGCTGGGCAGACTGGTGATGTTGTTTGCCTTGAGATAGGCTGCTGCCACCCGGTATGCTGTCAGCTCTGCACGGTGCTGCTCCTCAAAGGCTGCTGGGCACCTTATGACACTTTCATTGCGGTTTGCAAACGTGTAAGTAATCTCTCCGAGAGGAACGGCTGTATAGAGCGCATTTCGGGCAAATTGCTGCGTACATGTGTGCGAAAGGTTGTACGCACATGCGCAGTAATCTTGCGAAATTTCTTCCATATAGGGATGTTCTTCTCGACGATAGTATGATATACTCAAACTGGCTCACTGTCGCATAAGGAGATTTTATGAAACCGAACGGAACAGTACACTTATCTGATATTCCAGAACTCGCAAGAGAATGGGATTTTGAAAAAAATATTTCTGACTTAACACCCGATAAGATTACTGTGGGAAGCAATCGCATTGTCTGGTGGCGCTGTGCTAAAGGGCATAGCTGGAAAGATGCTGTGGTAAAGCGCACACATGGAAAACCATGTCCTTACTGTACAAATAGACGTGTTTTGATAGGATATAATGATTTAGCCGCTTTGTATCCGAAACTCGCCAATGAATGGGACTATTCTAACAATGTGGGAGTAGACATAAATACAGTTGTGCCCGGATGCACAAAGAAAGTTTCGTGGAAATGTTCGTTCTGCGGGCACATTTGGGTGGCCTCTATCCAAAGTCGAACAAGAAAAGGAACAGGATGTCCGATTTGTGCAAAGAAAGTAGCTGTTAAACACCACCGAGAAACCTTTCTACAAAAGAATGGCTGTTTACAAGATGCTAAACTTCTGGAATCATGGGACTACGAAAAAAATGCGCCGCTTAAACCTGAAAACATAACAGCATCCAGCAACAAGAGTGTGTGGTGGAAATGTCCAGTATGCGGCTACTCGTGGAAAGCAAAAGTTAGCAACCGAACACATGGCCGAGGGTGTCCATTGTGTTCAAATCGCATCCTGGTTAAAGGTGTAAACGACTTGGAAACGTGCAATCCAGCACTTGCTTCTGAATGGGATTACACGAAAAATGCACCACTTACACCTGCGGATGTTTTTCCGAAAAGTGGAAGAAAATGCTTTTGGGTATGTCCAAAAGGGCATAGCTATTCGGCAACTGTTCTTCATCGTGCGTCAGGCACGAATTGTCCGATTTGTAATTCAGGTCGCCAAACTTCATTTGCGGAACAGGCAGTATTTTATTACATTAAAAAACTGTTTCCAGATGCAATAAGTCGATACAAAGATATATTTAATAATGGAATGGAGCTTGATATTTTTGTGCCATCAAAGAAACTTGCAATCGAATACGATGGTGTTTTTTGGCATAAAGAAAAAAACTCAGAGAGAGATAGACTAAAGTATCAGATCTGTCAAAATAATAACGTTTACTTAATTCGGATTAGAGAAGCGATTACTCAATCCCAAGGATTGTCGGATGAATCTTATCATATAGACAATCTTGACGATATCAAAAAACTTGAAATTTTAATTCAATATCTTCTTGATAGGATTGATCCGAAGTCAAGTATGTGGACTCGGACTAGAATGCAATTTCATAGTAACATACACGTTAATCTTGACCGTGACAGTAAAGAGATTCGACAATATATGACTGATGTGAAAGATTCATTGCAGACTTCGTATCCTGAACTTTCTGCACAATGGCATCCAACAAAAAATGGAGCACTAAAGCCTAGCGTTTTCAAATGTGGCTCTGATTATAAGGCATGGTGGTTGTGTCCGGTGTGTGGTCATGAATGGCAAGCATCTATTAGCCATCGTGTCAATGGAACCGGGTGTCCTATGTGTTATCGACAGCAAAACAAAAATAACCATCCTCTAGCAAAAAAAGTTTATCAATACTCAGAAGATGGATTGCTTATAAAAGAATGGCGATGTATTTCTGAGGCCGGAAGAGAACTTTCAATCTCAAATTCTAATATCTCTATGTGCATCAAAGGAAAGCGAAAACATGCAGGTGGATATATCTGGAAATCTTCAAAAGATTTTGATTAATAGTAGAATCTTTTGAAGAATACTCGTCTCATCTCATTTCGCTAGCAGGGTTTGGGGCAGGCACGCCCCAACAAGAACACTTCAAAACGCGGGAGCGTTGCAGAAGTGCAGTCCCGGAAGGGCACAACATTTTCAAGAATTGAAAATTTGTGGCCACGGGACGGTTCTTGCCCTCTACCGCTGCGCTCAAAATCAACTTTCGGCAAATGTTTCCGAATTGTTAAGACACAAAAATAAGTAGAGGTGGTACTGCTCATGTAAGAGGATTACCGTTTGCTCCGAACGCAGTTCCTGCCCCTGTTTTGCAGCGGCGTTGTCCGGCTCACCCACAGAAAGTGTGAGGTCATGGCGCAGTATCACGTTCAGACGGCTTATGAAGGATTCAAGGTTCGGTATGAAGAAAGCCGGGCGCAGTGCGGACACTACAACCCGCTTCTTTCAAGCATAAGAATAACACCTTGAAGCTGTTTTGTAAACAACCAAAAATGAATTTTGGAGATTTGCATAACCACATAAGGTTTTATTTGTGAAAAAGAAAAATACCGCCCACGCAGTACAGGCGAAGGATTTTGTCGGGGTGAAACGGCGGCAAAATGATCGGGTGTGTTGCGGGGCGGTACGTTCTTTCTGGGCAATCATCTGCTGAAAGTGGTGGTTATCACAGTGAGAACCGACCACTTCATGTGGCTGCGTTCAATGAACACGACCACATCTTGTGGATATTTTTAGAGCAATCCACAAGAACGGTGGGATTTACAAAAAAACACTGTATGCAGAATTCGTCAAGAGGGTTTTAGAAAATTTATTGAAGTGAAGAGGGAATAGTATGACATATCTTGCGAGTATAGGAATAACTAACGCGGTACTGGCCTGCATTTCCTGTTCAGAGAATGGACATAGGAAAGCCCGATGACAGCAAAACGACAACGATTTTTGCATAAAGAACATCGTTCAGCACTAATCAATTCCGCATTCTCCAAACATATTCTTCCTCCTTGTCTGTTCCATTGTGTAGAATTGAAAGAAGGCAGCAAAAAAAGGCCGCCACAAAACGCACCTGTCCTGCGAATACGAACGCAGCAGATGTGTTATGTAACAGCCTTACTCTTAAAGGGTAAAAGCAAATACTCTGATTCAGAATCAGAGCCAGGTGGGATGTACCCACAATATGTCAGAAAAATAAGCTATTCAATTTTAGGTCATTCTACATGATGCGGCAGGATTTGGCAAAGGCGGTTGGAGGAAACCTTGCAGAATAAACCTTCTGTTAGCTTACTGCTCAACGCCAAGCAAGAAACGTTGCGCCTGCTCGAAGAAAATGAGGAAGAATGGCAGGCGCGACAACTCATTGCTTACAAAAGGCAGGAGCAGCATCGAAATTCAATCAGCAAACGAAAAAGAAGTGACCCTGAGCGGTAATCATGTAAAAGGCGGCGGCTCTTACGAGTCGTCGTCTCTATACATGGGCATGTCGTTGAGCGTTGTGCAGATCGTTCCACAGGAAGATTATTGCAGATATCATATGTCGTTCATGTTGTGTTAATTCCTGCTTTTTTCTTGTAATCAATCCATCCGTGCAATATGAATCAAAATGGGTATCAGAGCGCAGCATTTGAATGCTTCTCTCTGATGCCCTTTTACGATATAGTTTCTTTTACCGCGGCAACAGCGATTACCGGTTACCGGAATTCCAGCGTCTCTTTCTGCAACACTGCACTCCTTTTGATTAGCGTTTTTTTCCGCACCTCTTGCAAACCAGAAAGAAGCGCAGTATAATATGACCAGAAGAACCAAAGTGGTCATATTTAAGGAGGCGCAGGCTTGGCTTTTACCGATTACGAGACTGAGCAGCTCCGCAAGGCGTTGTTGAAGGAAGCGAGGCGTTGTGCCGTCACGCTGGGGATGAAGAAAACCTCCGTGGATCAGCTGACGAAGGCGGTCGGCATTGCAAAGGGCTCGTTCTATAAATTCTACGAATCCAAGGAAATGCTTTTCTTCGCAGTTTTGGAGAACGTTCACTCCGAGCTTTACGGAGTGGCTGACCATGCACTGAGCGAAGCAAACGGCTTGCCGCCGTCGGAGCGTGCGGCAAAGGCGGTCCTTGCCGTCTGCTGGCGGCTGTCTGATACCGGCGACATGGCTTTCATTGAAAACGATGCGAAGCTGCTTTTGCAGAGACTGCCGGAGGATGTCAAAAACGTACATTACCACGATGACGAGACGCACATCTGTCGGCTTTTAGAGAAATACGGTCTTGTGCCGAATCGCGGTACCTCTCTGGCTGCCGCCACGGTGCGGGGACTGATTCTCACCGTTTCTCACAAGGAGCAGATCGGGGAGCTATACCCGCAGGTGCTGGAAACGCTGGTGTACGGTGCTTGTAGGGAGTTATTTGAATAAGCCGAAAGGCCGCAGAGATGCGGCCTTTCCAAGGCACAACGGTTAGTGCGACCTAACCGTGAAACGGCGCATATCGGTCAGATAAATCTAACGCCGAAAGGAATGATAGCGATGCGAAAACACAAGAATTTCTGGGACAGAAATGCCGGTCGGTACAACCGCTTCATGCGAAAGGATCGGGCGGCGTATGACGAGATGTATGAGCTGATCCGGCCGGTCGTGAAAGCCAAGACGGTGCTGGAGCTGGCCACCGGCACGGGGCTGATCGCAAAGCACATCGTAAACGCGGCGGCGCACATCGAGGCGACGGATGCCTCCCCGGAGATGATCGCAGAGGCCAAGCGGGATAACCGCTCGGCAAAGTTACACTTTTCCGTACAGGATATGTTCCGTCTGCCCTATGTGGAGGAGTCCTTCGACGTGGCGATTGTGTCCAACGCGCTGCACATCGTGCCGCAGCCGGAGAAAGCCCTTGCCGAGATTCGCCGGGTGCTGAAAGACGACGGCGTGCTCATCGCGCCGACCTTCACCCACGCGGGAAACTCTTTTTCTGGCAAGGTCAAAGCCTTTTTCATGAAGCTGGCAGGCTTCCCTCTCCACAGCAGGTGGACAAGCGAGGAATACCTGCGCTTCCTGCGGCAAAACGGTTGGTCAGTACGGAAAAGCGCTGTTCTGAAAGCCTCATTCCCATTGACCTATGCGGAATGTGTAAAATCGGAGGTGTGATATGTCTTTCTTTGAAAACACCCGCAAGCCTGCGGGCTTTGGCGGAAAGCTCATGGTCGCCGTGATGAACGTCGGGCATAGTCCTGTGGCCCGATGGGGGCTTCAATTTCTGAATGCTGCGCCGGACGCCAAGGTGCTGGACTGCGGTTGCGGCGGCGGGGCGAACATCAAAAGACTGCTGAAAAAATGCCCGCAGGGTATCGTCAAGGGCGTTGACTATTCGCCCGTCAGCGTGGAGAAATCCAAAAAGGTCAATGAAGCCTCCATTGCGGAGGGCCGCTGTGCCGTTCTGCAAGGCAGTGTGGCGGATATGATGTTTGCCGATGACTGGTTCGATGCAGTCACGGCCTTTGAAACCGTCTATTTCTGGCCCGATCCGCTCCGGTGCTTCCGTGAGGTTTACCGGGTGCTGAAGCCCGGCGGGACATTTCTCATCTGCAACGAGAGCAATGGCGACTCGGACAAGGACGAAAAGTGGACGGAGATCATCGGCGGCATGACCATCTACAAGGACGCCGAAATAAAGGCGTATCTGGAGCAGGCGGGTTTTCACGATGTGCAGATACACAAAAAGAAAAACTGGCTCTGCGTCACGGCGCGGAAGTGAGGGGGATAAATCATGAGCACTTTTGCATCCATCCTGCGTATGGCTTACAAGCTCTCCGGTGCAAAAAAGGCATTTGGCCTGCCGGAGGATGAGATAACAAAGGTCATCGAGAAGCAGAACCGGCACCGCGGCGTTTTTACGCCCACCGACCGCAAGGCACATTATGAAACAATTTCAGTGAACGGATTCCCGTGTTTGATTGTGCGGAAGAACACAACACCGTCCAAGCGCGCCATTCTTTACTTCTTCGGCGGCGGCATGGTGATCGGCCCGGACAAGGGCGACTTGCCGGTCATGCGCAAGCTCTGCCGTGAGACCGGCTGCGACGTGTGGTTCCCGTTCTATCCGCTGTGCATGGAGCATTGCATTACCGAAACCTACGAAATGGTCTATGAATGCTACCGCCGAATGATTGAAATGTACGGCGGCGGAAATGTCAGCACCTGCGGATTTTCTTCCGGCGGCGCACTGGCTTTGGGAATCGCGGCGCACAACAATGCGCAGGAAAAACCGCTGCCGCAGCCGAGGCACATCGTTGCTGTCTCTCCCGGCGAAGTACCATGGAATGATGAGGAAAAGGCGCGGATGCAGGCACTCGATAAAAGGGATGTTTCCATTGATTATACCTTTATGGAAACGGTGGAGAAGTTCATGCGGCATGGCTGTGAGAATGTGCCGGACTATATGCTTTCCGGCTCCCGGGGAGATTTTACCGGCGTAGGCGATATTCATTTCTACTATTCTGCTGACGAGGTGCTTTACGGCGCATTACCGGATTTTGAAAACGCCTGCAAACGAGCGAAAGTTCCATATACGGTGTCCGCACGTCCGAAGATGGTGCATTGCTACTGTATGCTGCCGATCTTCAAGGAGGCAAAAGAGGACTTCGGGAAAATCGTGGATTTTTTGAAGAAATGAACTCAGAAAGGTCGTATGACGATTGGAACACAGAGGGAATACAATGGAACGAAAAGAAACTATTCGCAGCGCATACCGCATGACGGGCAGCAATAATTTTTATGACGGCATGATCACCTGCTCCACCCTGAGCGGGAAAGCAGTGTGCCGTTTGGTGTGGGCAATGAACAAGGCGGAATGCGACGATTATCTGGAAAAGGCGCTGTCCGGGATTCCGAAGAATTTCTCTGGCAAGCTGCTTGAGGTACCTGTCGGAACAGGGATTCTGACCATGCCGGTTTATCAAACGATGCCGGAGGCGGACATCACTTGCCTCGATTACTCAGCGGATATGATGGGGCAAGCGCAGGAAAAGGCAGAGCGCTTGCACTTGAAAAATGTGACCTTTCGGCAGGGCGATGTGAGTGCGCTTCCTTATGCGGACGGCACGTTCGATGTTGTTCTGTCACTGAATGGCTTTCATGCGTTCCCGGACAAAGAGGCAGCCTACCGAGAAACGTTTCGGGTGCTGAAACCCGGCGGAACATTCTGCGGCTGCTTTTATGTAAAGGATGAGCATAGGCGGACGGATTGGTTTATCCGGCATGTTTATGAAAAGGCAGGGTTTTTCACGCCGCCCTACGAGACAGCTTCCAGTCTGAAAAACCGGCTGGAACGCATGTACGCAGCCGTAACGCTGGGAAATGTGAAGAGCGTGGCATGGTTTGCCTGCCGAAAAGCGGACTAAACGATTTCGTGCGCAAAACAGAAAGCAAGGACGAAAACAAACAGATGAAAGACAAGAAGCTCCTATTCGACCGCAAAAGTCACGTGCTGTATTCCAGGCCCTGCAAGAAAGAGATTCGGGCAAAAATCGCCTTGCACTACTCAGAAGCAGAGCAGGAGACGATATGGGAACAGGTACAGCGGCAGTATGCGGACTTTCTCTCCGACTGGCGTACCGATTTGGGCGGCAAACGGAACTTCCACAACGGCGTAGGAGGCACCTACGACTGCATCGCCATTATGAGCTATTATGCCGTGTGCAAAGCGGTTACATCGTTTCGTGAAATCGAAGAGATGGAGGAAAATCTGATTCTTCCGACTTTCCGCAAGCTGA
>OKTL01000247.1_pt1 | contig 32841 bp, 20 predicted proteins | sample 1606211 | NCBI WGS metagenome assembly OKTL01 (sample SAMEA3879538, study PRJEB24766) | human gut metagenome | biome: human-associated habitat; feature: feces | place: USA | collected 1985/1987 | reverse complement strand
ACAACAATTGCTTGAGTTTAAGCATTGGACGCTTTATAAGCTGGCAAAAGAATCCAATATTGCATATTCTAGTTTGAATAACATATTCAACCGTCAAACTTGTCCTACTATTGTAACTCTTGAAAAAATATGCAAAGGCTTTAACATGAGTCTCTCTGAATTTTTTGCTTTTAATACTAATCCTTTGCGTAATGAATCACTAACCTTTGAGCAACAGGATTTACTAAACTCATATGACGAATTATCCTCACAAGATAAATTACTGTTAAAAGCATATTTAAAAGGACTGTGCAAAAAATAAAGCAACTGTTGTCAAAAACAGTTGCTTTATTTTTATAATATAATCTGACAAGTAAAATAAAAAACAGGGGAAATCAAACCGATTTACATCAAATTTGATTTCCCCTGTAAAGTCCGTATCATACAATTTTAATATACATTCCTAAATTAGAACTTACCGTTCTTAGCAGCTTCCTCGATAGAAACAGCTACAGCTACAGTAGCACCAACCATAGGGTTATTTCCCATTCCGATTAATCCCATCATTTCAACATGAGCTGGAACTGATGAAGAACCTGCGAACTGAGCATCTGAGTGCATACGTCCCATTGTATCTGTCATACCATAAGAAGCAGGACCTGCTGCCATGTTATCTGGGTGAAGTGTACGTCCTGTACCACCACCTGAAGCTACTGAAAAGTACTTCTTTCCAGCTTCAAGTCTTTCCTTCTTATATGTACCTGCAACTGGATGCTGGAATCTTGTAGGGTTTGTTGAGTTACCTGTGATAGAGATATCAACATTTTCCTTCCACATGATTGCAACACCTTCTGTTACATCGTTAGCGCCGTAGCAGTTAACCTTAGAACGAAGACCATCTGAGTATGCTGTTCTAGAGATTTCCTTTACTTCGCCTGTTGAATAATCCATCTCTGTCTCAACGAATGTGAATCCGTTAATTCTTGAGATAATCTTAGCAGCGTCCTTACCAAGACCGTTAAGGATAACTCTAAGAGGTTTCTGTCTAACCTTGTTAGCCTTCTCTGCAATACCGATAGCACCTTCAGCAGCAGCGAATGATTCATGACCTGCAAGGAATGCGAAACATTCTGTCTCTTCTTCAAGTAACATCTTACCTAAGTTACCATGTCCAAGACCAACCTTTCTCTGGTCAGCAACTGAACCTGGAATACAGAATGCCTGAAGACCTTCACCGATAGCTGCAGCAGCTTCTGAAGCCTTTCTTGCACCCTTCTTGATAGCGATTGCTGCACCTACTGTGTAAGCCCAGCATGCATTTTCAAAACAAATTGGCTGGATACCCTTAACCATAGCATATACATCTAATCCGGCATCCTTAGTAATCTTTTCAGCTTCTTCAATACTAGCTATACCATAGCTGTTAAGAACTGAAGTAATCTTATCTATTCTTCTCTCATATGATTCAAATAAAGCCATTCTAATTGTCCTCCTTACTTAACTTCTTCATCTGTTCTTGGGTCAATAATCTTAACAGCATCTGCAACTCTTCCGTACTGTCCGCAAGCCTTCTCATATGCTGTTGTAGGGTCATCACCCTTCTTAATGAAGTCTGTCATCTTACCAAGGCTGACAAACTTGTAACCGATAATCTGGTTGTCCTTATCAAGGGCGATACCTGTTACATAACCTTCAGCCATCTCAAGGTAACGAGGACCTTTCTTTAATGTACCATACATAGTACCAACCTGAGAACGAAGTCCCTTACCAAGATCTTCAAGACCAGCACCAACTGCAAGTCCACCCTCAGAGAATGCGCTCTGAGTTCTTCCGTAAACGATCTGTAAGAATAACTCTCTCATAGCTGTGTTAATTGCATCACAGACAAGGTCAGTGTTAAGAGCTTCCATAACTGTAAGTCCTGGTAAAATCTCTGCTGCCATAGCTGCTGAATGTGTCATACCTGAACATCCGATAGTCTCAACTAAAGCTTCCTGAATGATACCTTCCTTAACATTAAGAGTAAGCTTACATGCACCCTGCTGAGGAGCACACCAGCCTACACCATGTGTAAAACCTGAAATATCTTCAACCTTCTTATTCTGTACCCATTTACCTTCTGTTGGCACTGGAGCTGCTCCATGATGAACGCCCTGTGCTACTGGACACATATTCTCTACTTCCTGTGTGTAAATCATCTTATTACTCCTTTCGTAATTCATAGTGTTTACTATAAATGAAACGACGGCCAGAAGCCGTCGTCCAAGCCTTGACTATTTTCTCACAAACTTTTGCATTAGTCAATGTGAGACACAACATTTTTACATTAATAAAACAAAAAATTCACATAATTATCTCTTAGTTACTACTTCGCCCTGCTTCTTATATATAGAACCTGCCGGAATAAAGCCTCTTACGCTTGAAAGCGGATAAATATTACTCTCTCTTCCAACAATTGTTCCAGGATTAAGTACGCTGCCACAGCCAACCTCAACATTATCTCCAAGAAAAGCACCAATCTTTTTGATACCTGTATCAATATTGCAGTCAGGTCCTTTAATAGTAATAAGCTTCTTGTCAGACTTAACATTAGATGTTATAGATCCTGCTCCCATATGAGCCTTGAATCCAAGAATTGAATCTCCAACATAATTATAATGTGGAACCTGAACCTTATTAAAAAGAATTACATTCTTAAGCTCAGTTGAATTACCGACAACAGCTCCTTCTCCAACAATAGCTTTTCCGCGGATAAATGCACAGTGTCTTACCTCGGCATCTTTACCGATAATTGCAGGTCCTGCAATATAAGCTGATGGAAATACATTTGCAGTTCTGTGAACCCATATATTCTCCCCACGCTTCTCATATTCATCTTCTGGCAGTGCATTGCCAAGTTCTACAATAAAATCACCAATCTTTGCAAGTACTTCCCATGGATATGTACAGCCTTCAAATACCTTTGCTGCAATAGTCTCATTAAGGTCATACAGATTACTTATCTTTAATGCATCATTATTCATATCAAATATCCTCTTTATATCAATTATTCAACAGTAACAGATTTTGCAAGATTTCTTGGCTTATCAACATCGTTACCCTTAAGAACTGCTGTGTAGTAAGCAATAAGCTGTAATGGAACTGCTGCAACCATAGGCATAAGAAGCTGGTCTGCCTGTGGAAGCTTAATAACAATATCTGCCACTCCATCCTCAATATCAAGTTCTGGTTCTGCAATAAGCACTACAAATGCGCCTCTTGACTTAACTTCTTTGATGTTACTTATAGTCTTTTCCTCAAGATTCTTCTGTGTTGCAATTGCAATTACAGGCATCTGTTCTGTAATAAGTGAAATAGTTCCATGCTTAAGTTCTCCTGCTGCATATGATTCAGAATGAATATAAGATATCTCCTTTAATTTAAGAGAACCCTCCATGCTGAGTGCATAATCAAGACCTCGTCCTATATAAAGAAGACTGTCTGCATTAATAAGCTTGGATGCTGCAAATTGACACTTACTCTCAAGTGCAATGGCTTCTTCAATAACCTCAGGTATTTCTTCAAGCATCTTAGTATATCTGCTGCATTCTGCCTCAGCCATCTTACCATTAGCATATGCTAATTCAAATGCAATTAAATACATAATTGATATCTGAACCATATATGCCTTGGTTGAAGCAACTGAAATCTCAGGACCTGCATGTGTATATACAACCATATCTGCTTCTCTTGCAATTGATGAACCCTTAACATTAACAATTGCCATAGTATCAGCACCTGACTGTTTCGCAAGTTCAAGTGCAGCCTTAGTATCAGCAGTCTCACCTGACTGTGATATAACAATCATAAGATCATCTTCACTGATAAGAGGATCTCTGTATCTGAATTCTGATGCAATATCAACAGTTACAGATACTCTTGCCATCTTTTCTATTATATATTTTCCTACCATTCCAGCATGCATTGCTGTACCACAGGCAACAATATATATGTTCTTATAACTCTTTAACTTGTCAGGATTGAATCCTTCTGCACTGAAATCAGGCATATCGTCCATGATTCTTGGCATGATTGTTCTCTTTACAGAATCTGGCTGCTCATGGATTTCCTTAAGCATAAAGTGAGCATAACCGCCCTTTTCTGCAGCATCAACATCCCAGTCAGCAGTATTTAATTCCTTATGTATCTCATTGCCATGAACATCATATATCTTAACTGAATCCTTCTTAATAACTGCAATCTCATTCTGGTCAAGAAGATAATAATCTCTTGTATAATGAATAATAGCCGGTACATCAGATGCTATAAAATTCTCATGTTCTCCAACACCAACAATAAGAGGACTGTCCTTTCTTACTGCAAATATTTCATCAGGGAAATCTCTGAACATAATTCCAAGTGCGTATGAACCCTTAATCTCTGATAAAACCTTTGCAATAGTCTTCATTGGATCACCATCATAGTAGTAATCAAGCAGCTTTGCTGCAACCTCAGTATCTGTTTCACTTGCAAAGCTATATCCCTCTCCGATAAGAAAATCCTTAAGCTTCTTGTAGTTCTCAATAATACCGTTATGTACAATAGTAACTCTCTTATTACCATGTGGATGTGAATTGATATCTGATGGTTCTCCATGTGTAGCCCATCTTGTATGGCCAATTCCAACATGTCCTTGTGGTTTTCCCTCTTCATCCATCTTCTCAACAAGGTTGGCAAGTCTTCCCTTGCACTTCTTAACCTTAATATTACCATGATCAAATACCGCTATACCTGCTGAGTCATATCCTCTGTATTCAAGCTTAGATAATGCATCTACAAGTACATCTGCGCTTTCTCTGTCTCCTACATATCCTGCAATTCCGCACATATATTTAATTCCTTTCACCTATTTACTTATAATTTTTAGCAGTCTCGTTAAAAAGTCCTACAAGCCCCGCCTGATTCCTTAATGCCATAACAGCCCTTGTTCTTCTTGAAACAAAACCATCAAGCTTTTCCATATACTCATCTGCTGTAATATTCCCCTCTGCTACACCTGTAAGTCCTTTTTCCCAGCTTGCCGTAAGCTCCGGATTAAGCAGATGCCTGATAGAATTGTCTACAACATCATATATTATCTCGCCTAAAAATGTAGGCGTAATAATCTGTGTCTTAGAATTAATAGAAATATACTTAATAGTATTAAGTTTTTTAAGAATCTCTGCTCTTGTAGCACTTGTTCCTATTCCACTACCCTTAATCTGGGCACGCAGCTCCTCATCTTCAATAAGCTGTCCTGCATTCTCCATTGCAAGAATAATAGAACCTGAATTATATCTCTTAGGAGGTGATGTTTCACCTTCTTTGATATTAAACCCATTAAATGTGATTGTAGAACCTTTTCTGTATTTTTTCAATACCTCAAATAAAGCTACATCACATTTATTATCTTCCTTATTATCGACGCTATCATCATCCTTTACTTTTGCATCATTTCTCGCCTTTGCAAATGAGTTCTTAGCTACGCTAAGATAACCTTCATCTACAAGCACTTTAAATGAAGCATACAGCTTTTCATTCTTTACATCACTGATAATACTTACCTTCTGATAAATAGCCGGTGGATAGAATATACTTAAAAATCTTCTTACAATTATCTCATATGTTCTCGCAGCTGTAACTGACAAGTTCTTTAAATTATTAAACCCCTGTCCTGTCGGAATAATCGCATAATGATCTGTGATTGCTTTATCATTGCAGTATCTTGTCTTTTCAATTCCCTTCTGCATATTATTCTGTAATATATGCTCTGCTATCTCCTTCACAGGAGGAAAATTCCTAAGTCCGCCTATATTCTTATGTATTTCCTTACTTACCGCTGTTGATAACACTCTCGCATCAGTTCTTGGATAAGTAACCAGTTTCTTTTCATACAGCTCCTGAATAATATTAAGGGTCTCATCAGGGCTTATCTTAAACAGCTTGCTGCATTCGTTCTGAATCTCGGCAAGATTGTACAGAAGCGGTGGATTCTTTGTTTCTTTCTTTCTCTCAATAGAATCAACTACTCCCTGTGCCGGCAGTGGATCAGATAAGAACTTAACCAGTTCCTCAGCCTTTTCCCTGTCCTTAAAACCATTATCTTTATATAAATATGGCGTACCAGCATACATACTCTTATCACTTACACGCCATTCTGCATCAAATGTTGAATTTTCAGCCTGTGCCTGTCCAATAACTCTGTAGAACGGTGTCTTTACAAAGCTTCTTATCTCCCGTTCTCTTCTTACTACCATTCCAAGAACACATGTCATAACCCTTCCGACAGATACAACTGCCCTGTCAAGGTGCAGGTAATTAGCAATATTGCGTCCATATTTCAATGTAAGAACTCTTGAGAAATTAATTCCCATAAGATAATCTTCCTTCGCACGAAGATACGCTGAATCACTCAGATTATCATATTCAGATATATCTTTAGCTGTACTAATTCCTTTAAGAATCTCTTCCTCTGTCTGCGAATCAATCCACACACGGCGCTCTTTCTTTCCCTTAACGCCTGCCTCCTGCCTCACAAGCCTATATATATATTCTCCCTCTCGTCCTGAATCGGTACACACATATATATATTCAACATCATCCCTTGTAAGAATGTCTTTAACTATATTAAACTGTTTCGCAACTGCAGGTATAACCTCATACTTAAATTCCTTTGGTATGAATGGCAATGTGTCAAAGCTCCATCTTTTCAGATTAGGATCATATGCGTCCGGGTAGCTCATAGTTACCAGATGTCCTACACACCATGTCACAATATGGTCTCCACCCTCAAGATATCCGTCTTTTCTTGTGAAGTTCACATGCAGTGCCTTGGCAAACTCCTGCGCCACGCTTGGTTTTTCCGCGATATATACGGATTTTCCCATTATATCCCTCATTTCTGTGTCTATTACACAATTATTATTCTCCTGAAGCATCAAGAGTTCCCATATAAGCTGGTATATATTCTTTTATAAAATAATCTGCTTCCGGAATATTCATATCAACAATAGCCTGATATATTGTCTTTTCCGCATCAGCAAAATCCATATTACCAGACTTCTTTTCCTCAAGACATTTGATATAAGCTGACATCTTATCAGCCGCCTTTACATATTTCCAGAGTTCTTCTTCCTCTTCTGTCTCTGATAACACACCCTTATAATGTGCTCTTATATCAGATGACAGACCTGAGAGCATCTGCTCCTCTGCAACATGCTCTACTTCCTTATAAGCATTTCTTATAACCGGATTGTAATACTTTACAGGAGTCGGAAGATCACCCGTAATTATCTCTGTAACATCATGATACATTCCAAGAATTGCAAGCCTTTCAGCATTAATATTCCCACCATATATCTCATTGTTGATAATTCCCAGTGCATGTGCTATGAATGCCACTTCAAGACTATGCTCGCACAGATTCTCATGGCGTGTATTCTGCATAAGTCCCCATCTGTTAATATATTTCATTCTCGACAGCATTGCATAAAAATAATTTTCCTTCAATGTAAATGTCCCCTCTTTACTCTTTAAGTCGTTTCATAATTTTATATCATAATAGGTTTTTAAGCAAGTAAAAAGAGATGCCATCTCTGACATCTCTTTTCTGGTATGTGTATTAGAATTTAATTATTCTGCATCCTTAGGAGTGATATAACCCTGTGCCTTAAGAAGCTCTGCAATAAGAACAGCTCCACCTGCTGCACCTCTTAATGTGTTGTGTGAAAGACCAACAAACTTATAATCAAACACACTGTCTTCTCTTAAACGGCCAAGTGAAACACCCATTCCGTTCTCATAATTTACATCAAGCTTAACCTGTGGACGGTCATCTTCTTCAAGATACTGGATGAACTGCTTTGGAGTACTTGGAAGATTAAGTTCCTGTGGAACTCCCTTGAAGCTTCTCCACTTTTCAATAATCTGTTCCTTAGTTGGCTTCTTCTCAAAGTTAACAAATACAGCTGCTGTATGTCCATCAAGAACTGGAACTCTGATACACTGACATGTGATAACCGGATCACTTGCAGGAACAATCTTTCCATCCTCAATCTTACCCCATAATCTTAAAGGCTCTTTCTCAGACTTTTCTTCCTCGCCACCAATATAAGGGATGATATTCTCAACCATCTCTGGCCACTGTTCAAATGTCTTACCAGCACCTGAGATTGCCTGATATGTTGTTGCAACAACAAGCTTTGGTCCAAATTCCTTTAATGCATTAAGAGCAGGTGTGTAGCTCTGGATTGAACAGTTAGGCTTAACACAGATAAATCCTCTCTTAGTACCAAGTCTTTCTCTCTGATACTTAATAACTTCAAGATGCTCTGGGTTGATTTCTGGAACAACCATAGGAACATCTGGTGTCCAACGGTTAGCGCTGTTATTAGAAACAACTGGAACTTCTGCCTTAGCATATCTTTCCTCTATAGCCTTAATCTGGTCCTTAGGCATATTAACTGCACAGAATACGAAATCTACCTTAGAAACAATTTCATCAAAATCCTTATCCATATCATATACAGTCATCTTCTTAACGAACTCTGGCATTGGTGTCTGCATCTTCCAGCGTCCTTCAACAGCCTCTTCATAAAGCTTTCCTGCTGAACGTCCTGAAGCTGCTACTAAAACAACCTCAAACCAAGGATGATTCTCAAGTAATGTTATAAATCTCTGTCCTACCATACCTGTACCGCCAAGGATACCAACTCTTAACTTATCGCTCATTTTTAACTCCTTCAATATGTAAAATCTAAAAGACACTTCCCTCTGTTCTGTCTTTCTGTGACGGACATTTGTTTTTGTGTCTAAGAAAATATATCACAGCCCATTGGATAATGCAAGTGATTTTTAAGTTTTTTAGCATTTTTCTTTATATTTTTATTTCAAATCAAAAGAAGCCCCCGGCATTATACCGAAAGCCTCTTTTAGAAATATTAGGAGAAGTAAATTCTTATAAGTATATTATTAATCGAATATTACTTTACTCTGCGTCTTTTTGATACAACTGCTACCACTGTAAATACTGCTAATGCACTGATAAATATAATTACATACATCATCATATGGCTTGCATCACCTGTCTTTGTCTCATCTGCTGCAACTTCTGGTGTTTTAGCTGATGCTGTTGTATCTGAAGCTACCGTCTCAACCTGTGAGTTAGTAATCTTTTCCTCGTCTGCTGCAATCTCTGCTCTCTTAACCTCAGTTGTGCTTTCAGCTGCCTGTGTTGGCTTTGTTGTTGGTGCTTCTGTAGGTGCTACTGTTAGCTCTGTTGTTGGTGCTTCTGTAGGTGCTACTGTTGGCTTTGTTGTTGGTGCCTCTGTAGGTGCTACTGTTGGCTTTGTTGTTGGTGTCTCTGTTGAGCCTGTTAATGCTATACCATTAGATACCTCAACATAATATACATTAACACCGCCTGAAACTCCTGCTAAATAATATTCTCCTGCCTCTTTAATATTAAATGTTGCTGATGCGAGATTCTTTCCACCAAGCTCTGCTGATGATGCTACAACTTTTCCATCCTTATCAAGAATCTGTAACTTTCTAGCCTCTCTGCTAGATGAGCTCATAGCATATACAGTAACTGTTGATGCTCCTGCTGTCTTGAATTCAATTGCTCTCTTTGTTGTTGTTCCAGTTCCACTAAGCTTGATTCTCTGCTTAAAGTTCTTTCCGTTGTATGACTTGCTGTTAGAATCAACAGAAACCATACTGTCTGCTGATGCTATAATCTTAAATCCATCCGCATAGATTGATGAATTGATATCTCCTGCTGTCATATCATTGGCATTAAGAACAAGCTTCTTTCCTGCTGCTTCTGTAGGAGCAGCTGTTGTTGGCTTCTGTGTTGTTGCCTCTTTTGCCTTTGTTGGAGCCTGTGTCTCCTTTGTTGTTGCTTCTGTTGCCTTTGTTGGAGCCTGTGTTGCCTTTGTTGTTTCCTGTGAAGAAGATGATTCTTCTGTCTTTGTTTCATCTTCCTTTACATTAGTGTTTACTAAAACCTTTATAATCTGGTTAGCAGCACTAAAATGTGCTCCCATAGTTGCATATTCACCAGTTGTCTCATAAAGTCCCTTAACATTAATGGTTCCATCTGCATTTCTTATCTGAGAATCAATGTTCTTATTAGTATCAATAGTATTATTAGTGTTAATAAACATACCTGATATACCAGATGGATTGCTTACAACATCCCCCTTCTTGTCTCCACCTGCCATTACTGTTGGTATCATGCCTGATATTCTATAATACTTCTTAGAGTTAAAATAGATTGAATTTAACATCTTTCCAACAAACTTATCTGAATCAGTATCATCTACTGAAACAAGTCCCATATACATAGAATCACTTGATGATCTGTAGAATGTGAAGTTGCTCTTCTTTGCATATTTACCATTAGCAACACTTGTGCAGTTCATTATTGTTAATGCACCACCGTTACCATTATCTGTAAAACCACATGCACCATTATTTAATGCAAGACAGTTTAATACAACATGAGGTGTAGGAACAGTTTTATTGCTTCCACCAAGCTTGAATCCATTCATATCTCCGGCAGCCTCTCCAGAACCATCTGAAAGCTTTCCGTTACCATATGCTATACAGTTTCTGATTGTGACAACTCCGATTGAACCTGTCGCTGGCTTAGCGTAAAGATCCCATCCATCATCTGAATTACAGTATGAGATACATCCATCAAATACATTGCCTTCTCCACATGTAAGCTTAGCTGCGAATCCATCTGCATTTTCACCATTTCCACCCTCATCAACTGGGTCAACATTATTAAATGATGTACAGTTGATAATCAGGTTATTGCTTGGCCATGTATCTTTAGTCGGCTGTGCATTTGCATCTTTTCTTGCAATCTGAAGACCTGTATCTCTATTGGCTTCAAATACACATTTTTCAAAAATGTTATTGTTTCCAGAAAGAAGAACACCATTATCTCCTGCATGATAGAAGTTTATTCCTTCAAAATACCAGTAATCAGCATAATGAATAAGTCCTCTGTTAAATGAAGCTAACTTCTGTGATGAGAAATCAAACTTAACACTCTTGCCGTATTCTGCCTTAAGAATGATATAGTTATCTGCTACTCCATTATTAGTGATGTATAATGCAGGAGCGCCTGTATTTCCCTTGTCATCCTTTGCCATCAGGCTTTCGATTGAATCAAACTTATAAGTTCCTTCTTTAATAATGATTACATCTCCTGCCTTTGCATTATCAATTGCTGCACGGATTTCTTCTGAAGTTGAAACATATTTAGCATTCTTAAATTCAGAATCTTTCTTTGTGCTTATATCTGTATATGCACCTGAATATGAAAGACTCTTTGAATCATATTCACCTGCCTCAGAAGGAACTGAAGGTGTCTGTGTTTCCTTTGTTGTTTCTTCATTCTTTGTTGTAGCTTCTGTTTCTTTTGTTGTTTCTTCATTCTTTGTTGTAGCTTCTGTTGCCTTTGTTGTTGCCTCAGTCGCTTTTGTTGTTGCCTCAGTTGCCTTTGTTGAAGATTCTGTTGAAGCCTGTCCTTTTTCAGTTACAACTACCATATAAATGTAATTTTCGTTCTTCTTCTGCTTAATTACATATGTTCCTGCTTTGCTTAATTCAACTGTTCTATACTCAACAGATGTTCCAATATTACTAAATAATACATCATCATTTACTTTTACTGAAGAATCTGACTTCTTAGCCGAAACTAATATAGATAATGTTGCATTATCTGTAGTTGTTTTAAATGCAATTGAACCTTTTGAATCAAGTTTAACTGCTTTACTATATGTTTTTCCATTATATGTTGCTTTAATACTCTTTAATGATTCACTAATTGAAAAATAAGAATCATTTGTTTCATTATCTGCAATATATGTATGAGTTGCACCTGTAGCTGCTGTCTCTTTAGTTGTTTCCTCAGCCTTTGTTGTCTCATTGTCCTTTGTTGTTGCTTCTGTTTCCTTTGTTGTAGCCTCTGTTGACTTTGTTGGCTGCTCAGGTGCTACAACTGTTCCATTAACACCGCCTACTGATACAAGACTTGTATTTCTATAGTTTGTAACAGTAGCCTTTAATTCCTTATTAACAGAATAATCATCATTATCTGCATCTGTGAACTTCCAATCAATAACACCTCTTCCAAGACTTCCTGCACCCTTTGAAGATGTTACTACTGAAGGTACATCTTTTGCATCATTAAGGCTTCCAGACTTAACTCCAAGATCTACTGTTGTATCAAAATTATCATAAGATGTTCCACCTGCTATTGTCTTATATGAAGATGGAACTTTCTCATCTGCTGATTTTGCAAGGTATGCATCAAATGATGCCGCATTTGCAGAATCACCTGTTTCTGAAACAGCATTTGCATAGATTATCTTCTGTGCGCCTACAATAACATTTCCATATGCTTTAATGATACCACCGTTCTCACCTGAGAATGTACCTTCACCAAGTGCATCTGTTCCCTGATTAGATGAAAGCATTGGATTCTTACAGTTTCTAAAATAGTTATTCTGTACGAATAATGAAGAACCCATTGTTGAACCTGCGCCATACTTTGCATTGCCATCGTAGTAGTTGTTATACATATGCACTGACATTGTTCTTACTCTTGCATGTCTTGAATCAGAGTGATCAAACCAGTTATGATGATATGTAATATAGTTAGGACCAGATTCGCTCTTCATTCCACATAATGAGCACTTACCCGAATCATAAAAATGTACATATGAAACTGTTATATACTGTGAATTACCTTTAATATCAATTGAACCATCACCCTTTGCCTGGTCAGCATCTCCACCTGCTTTACCATAGTACAGATCAACATTGTGAATCCATACATTGCAGTTTGCTGTATCGAGAGAAATACCATCATCCATGAAATTGATAATTGAGAAATTTCTCATCTCAACATTTCCTGCATTTCTTAAGAGGAAACCGAATCCATTGATTGTTGCATCATCTCCGATACCCTCTATTGTCATATTAAGATTTGAATAAGCACTAGCTCCTTTAATCTGTACTCCCTCAGATGAACTTGAAAACTTATCCATTGCAGCATCTGTAACACATCCGATTACACGGACATCAAGTGCTCTTGTTTCTATCCCCTTGCTAGCACTCTTTGTATATGCATCAATTATTGTCTGAAGACCTGTATATTCCTTCTCTCCCTTTGCCTCTTTTACTGATGCTGTAATTGTCTTTGCATTATCGTTAGTAACATAAAGAACAATTGCATCTTTCTTAAGTGTTCCATCCTCATTGTAAGCACCTGAACCTGTCTTATACTTTGATTCAGATGAGAATGCAAATCCGGATCTGTCATATGAACTTACAGTAAGTGTATCAGTTACTTTTGCTTTTCCTGTAACTTCTTTTCCGTCCTTTACAGGAACAACCTTAATAACATAGTCTCCTGCTGTAAGTCCTACAGCATCAACTCTCCAATAATCATTGTATTTTCTTATTAATTCATTATCAATTCTTGTGTAAGCAGAATCATCTGCATCAGCCTTCTTTATATAAGCTGTATACCCATCTGCCTCTTTATCAATAGCCCACTGTGCATATGCCGATTCTAACCAGCCTGCCGCTGTTCCATCGATAAACTTTACTGCACTTACTTCAGCTTTTGCTGTTAAAAGTGAAGTTGGAATAACGATACTTACTGTCATAACTAACACAAGTATCCATGCCCATTTTCTACGGTCTGCTTTGCTTATTATAGCCTTCATAGTTCTCCTCCCAATGCATCTTTTTGTGCACATTAATTATAATGCGCAAGCACTATGGCGCTATCTTAGCAATTTTTCACAAATAAAGATATAGTACTTCCATAGGCTTTTGGTACCAGTTTGTTTTAAATAGTACTATTCTATGATAAATACCTACTTTAAGGGGGATTTTTCGTTATCTTGTATGAATATCAACATTCAATCCACTATATATTGTGCATGTTGTACATAACTAATTATATCCATGCGTACATCATACATTTACAACCGATATTCCTCTTCAATTAAAAAAGCTCACAGCAAAAAAGCTGCCCCCAATGGATAACTCCATCGGAAGCAGCCCTGTAATAATATTATATTTTATTAGTAAGCAATACCATTAGATACTTCTACATAATAAATATTAATTCCGCCATTTTCTGACACAATATAATACTCACCTGCTTCATCCAGTCTGAATGACACTGATTTAAGTGATGAACCTGGAATCTTTGATGTACTTGTTACATCATTACCTTCCTTATCAATAATCTTAATAAGTCTGCTTGTATCTGTATCCGAGCTTGTTGCATATATCTTTACCTTAGATTCGCCTGCTGTCTTAAATGCAATAGCTCTTGCAGATTCGCTTCCTGCACCACCAAGCTTGATTCTCTTAGTAAAGCTGATGTTCTTGTAGTCTTTTGCACTCTTATCAACTGTTACTGTCTTCTTGCTTGTTGCAACAATCTTAAATCCATCAACAACTGTTGAGCTCTTAATCTTGCCTGTTGATACATCGTTAGCATTAAGAATTAACTTCTCACCCTTTGTTGATACTGAGGTTGCCTCTGTTGCCTTTGTTGGAGCCTGTGTCTCCTTTGTTGTTGCCTCTGTTGCTTTTGTTGGAGCCTGTGTCTCCTTTGTTGTTGCCTCTGTCGCCTTTGTTGGAGCCTGTGTCTCCTTTGTTGCTGCCTCTGTCGCCTTAGTTGTTTCCTGAGCCTTTGTTGTCTCTTCCGGCTTAGTTCCCTCAGATGATGAATTCTTTGAAGATACACTAATCATCTGATTAGCAACATTAAATCTTGCTCCCATTGAGGCATAGCTTCCTATTGTCTCATAGAGACCGTTCATATTAACAGTTCCATCAGAATTTCTAAGCTGTTTATCTATATTTTTGCTCATATCAATTGCATTAACAGTGTTCTTAAACATTCCGGCTGTCTTAGCAGGGTCAGTTACAACAGTTCCCTTCTTATCACCACTCACTAAAGATGTAAGAACAGAACCTGTAAGACTGAAATACTTTCCAGAATTGTAATAGATTGAGTTAGCCATCTTGCCTGTGAACTTATCTGAATCTATTGCACCTGCTGAAACAAGTCCCATGAATATTGCATCACTTGATGTTCTATAACATAAGAAGTTGCCTTTCTTTGCAAATTTACCATTGCCCCATGCTGTGACATTCATAATTGTAAGGCCTGTTGGGTTATTATTATCTGTAAATCCTGTTGCACCATTGTCAAATGATAAGCAGTTCATTACCTTATGTGGTGTTCCAACACCGGAACCGCCAAGCTTGAAGCCATTCATATCTCCATTAGCATAATGAACACCATTAGATAATGTTCCATTATTAAATGCCACACAGTTTCTAATTGTAATTACACCTATAGGACCTGTTGCACTCTTTGCAAATAAATCCCATCCATCATCTGAGTTGCTGTATGATATACATCCATCAAACACATTGCCTTCACCACATGTAAGCTTTGCAGCAAAACCATCTGCATTCTCACCTGTACCGCCCTGGTCAGGGAAATCACAGTTATCATGTGATGTACAGTTGATAATCAGGTTATTTGATGGCCATAAATCCTTAGTAGCAGCTGTTGTGTCATATCTTGAAATCTGAAGTCCTGAATCTCTGTTTGCCTCAAATACACATTTTTCAAAAATGTTGTTATTACCAGCAAGTAATACTCCGTTATCACCTGCGCCATAGAAGTTAATTCCCTGGAAATACCAGTAATCTCCATCTACAACTACACCTCTGTTAGCTCCGTCAAGCTTCTGTGCTGAGAAATCAAACTTAACTTCCTTGCCACTTTCAGCCTTTACAATAATATAAGAGCCTGATTTTCCATTCATGGCATTATTAATTACGATTGTATCAGAAAACTTATATGTTCCCTCTTTTACAATAATTACATCGCCGGCCTTAGCTGAACTGATTGCATTAAGGATTTCATTTGAAGATGATACATACTTTGCATTCTTGAAATCTGCATCCTTCTTATTACTGATATCTGTGTACGCACCTGAGTAAGAAAGACTTGTCTTATCGTATGATGTTGTTGCATCTGAACCAGCTGTTTCCTTTTCAGTTGCCTTTGTTGCGCTCTCTGTTGCTTTTGTTGTTGTCTGTGTTTCCTTAGTTGTTGCCTGTGTAGCTTTTGTTGTACTCTCTGTTGCCTTAGTTTCTTCTGTTGTTGGATCTGGTGAAACAATCTTTGCATTAGTGCCACCTACAGAAACAAGGTCTGTATTCTTGTAATTAGTAACTGTTGCCTTTAATTCCTTATCTATGGCATATACAGAATCATCTTTATCAGAGAATGTCCATGGAATTACTCCACCGCCAAGGCTTCCTGCTCCCTTTGCAGATGTTACTACTGAAGGTACATCTTCTGCATTATTAAGGCTTCCTGATTTAACCCCGAGATCCTTAGTTGTATCAAAGTTATCATAAGATGTTCCACCTGCTACAGTCTTATATGAAGATGGAACTTTTTCATCTGCTGATTTTGCAAGGTATGCATCAAATGATGTAGCATTTGCAGAATCACCTGTTTCTGAAACAGCATTTGCATAGATTATCTTCTGTGCGCCTACAATAACATTTCCATATGCTTTAATGATACCACCGTTCTCACCTGAGAATGTACCTTCACCAAGTGCATCTGTTCCCTGATTAGATGAAAGCATTGGATTCTTACAGTTTCTAAAATAGTTATTCTGTACGAATAATGAAGAACCCATTGTTGAACCTGCGCCATACTTTGCATTGCCATCGTAGTAGTTGTTATACATATGCACTGACATTGTTCTTACTCTTGCATGTCTTGAATCAGAGTGATCAAACCAGTTATGATGATATGTAATATAGTTAGGACCAGATTCGCTCTTCATTCCACATAATGAGCACTTACCCGAATCATAAAAATGTACATATGAAACTGTTATATACTGTGAATTACCTTTAATATCAATTGAACCATCACCCTTTGCCTGGTCAGCATCTCCACCTGCTTTACCATAGTACAGATCAACATTGTGAATCCATACATTGCAGTTTGCTGTATCGAGAGAAATACCATCATCCATGAAATTGATAATTGAGAAATTTCTCATCTCAACATTTCCTGCATTTCTTAAGAGGAAACCGAATCCATTGATTGTTGCATCATCTCCGATACCCTCTATTGTCATATTAAGATTTGAATAAGCACTAGCTCCTTTAATCTGTACTCCCTCAGATGAACTTGAAAACTTATCCATTGCAGCATCTGTAACACATCCGATTACACGGACATCAAGTGCTCTTGTTTCTATCCCCTTGCTAGCACTCTTTGTATATGCATCAATTATTGTCTGAAGACCTGTATATTCCTTCTCTCCCTTTGCCTCTTTTACTGATGCTGTAATTGTCTTTGCATTATCGTTAGTAACATAAAGAACAATTGCATCTTTCTTAAGTGTTCCATCCTCATTGTAAGCACCTGAACCTGTTTTATATTTTGATTCAGATGAAAATGCAAATCCGGATCTGTCATAAGAACTTACATTAAGTGTCTTAGTAACCTGTGCTTTGTCAGTAACTTCCTTTCCGTTCTTTACAGGAACTACCTTAATAACATAGTCACCTGCTGCAAGTCCTACTGCATCAACTCTGTAGTAGTTCTTATACTTTCTGATAAGTTCATTGTCGATTCTTGCATATGCAGAATCTGACTGGCTGGCTTTCTTGATATATGCTGTATATCCTTCTGCCTGATTATCAATGGCCCACTGTGCATATGCTGACTCTAACCATCCTGCCGCACCATCAATAAATTTTACCGTTCCAACATCTGCCTTCGCTGTAATAAGTGATGTAGGAATCACGATACTCACAATCATAACCAATGCAAGTACCCATGCCCATTTTCTACGGGCTGCTTTGCTAATAATAGCTTTCATGTTTTGCTTTTCCTCCTCAATACATTAATTTGTGCATTTTGCTTTAACAAGCAAGGGTTTATGTCGTTATATTAGCAATATTTACTCAAAAAGTACATGGTTGTTAAGTAGGAAATAGGTACCATTTTCATAATTTTTATGTATTTAATATAAAAGCATGCCAAAAATATGTAAAACACCGTAGCACATTTGCTGGTAAGCTAATATGCCACGGTGCAGATTAAACATCCGGATATTCAAATATATATCTCTCATAACCATTAATTATCTTAGTATTCTCATTATACTCATATTCCTGCTTAAACTTCATCTGGTAGCTCTTATGGATATGACCATGGATAAAATACTTAGGCTTATATTTTTCCAACAGATAATTAAAGCCCTCAAAACCCTTATGCGGTTCGTCAGGTCCGTCACCTATTCCCGCTGCCGGAGAATGTGTAAGCAGTATGTCAAAGCCCTTATTCTTCTTTATTGAAAACCACATTTTATTAATCCTGCGGTTCATTTCTTTCTGTGTATACTGGTTCTTTCCCTTCTTATATCTTATAGAACCACCAAGTCCCATTATACGGACCCCCTTATACACATATATCTTATTCTCAATATTGATACATCCATCCGGTGGCTGTATCTCATAGCAGTCATCATGATTACCATGTACATAAAGAATAGGTACTTTCGAGAAAGATGCCAGAAATGACAGATACTGCGGTTTTAAATCTCCCGCCGAAAGTATAAGATCAATACCTTCTAACTTTTCTTTTTCGAAATAATCCCATAAGTACTTTGATTCAACATCAGCTAACACAAGTATTTTCATTAATATTTCCCCAGCCACCACTGCAGGCAGCATGCTTTCTATTCTTCTTCTTTGACAACACCCTGAAGTGCCATTTTTAATTTAGCATTATCTGTAAGTTCATCATACCGAGGCAGTCTGCCAACCACATTATCAAGCAGCCAGTCCATAGTAATTATATGTTCCGGGTCAATAAGTACTCCCTCTTCAACCCTTATATTACCCTGCTGATCTTTTAATTCACCCTCAAACACTCTGAACCTTGCTTCCTTAAGTTCTTTCTCAAAGAGCTTTACAAGTCTCTTAGTCGCTGATGGCAGGCTCTCTGAATATATAAGATCAACAACTCCTGCTGACATTCCCCACCAGTAATTAAGTGCTTTTACATTATCTCCGTCCTCATCCTTACTCCATGAACCGCTCATAATGCTCTGGATAAGCTTTTCATAAAAAACTCCCCAGTGCCATACAGGCATAGCCAGATGCTTATCTGAATCACTTGCTTTATACAATCCAAATCTTCTCTTGCTCTTGCCCGGAGTAATCATATCCTGATTAGATATAATGCTTATATTCTTCTTAGCAAGATTTTCCTCAGAATCATTATCATTAATACTATTCCATTCAAGGTAAACCTTGGCTCTTGGATTAACAAACTTTACTCCCAGTGCAAATGCATTAATATTCGCACACGCTCCATAAACCGGATTATCAGCTATATAACCAACATTATCATCATCAGCCATTGAGCCTGCAATAATTCCCGTTATAAACTTTGCTTCAAACATTCTCGCATAATATGACCTTATATATTTATGTGAAATATTAAGTGAACAATCAAGAATCTTTACTGACGGATGTGCTATTGCAGCTTTAAGTCCGGCCATACTCATTGCCGACGATGTCAGGAATATCAGGTCACAGCCTTTCTCTATAAGTCTGTTGATTGCCGCCTCATCACTCTGCTCCGGTATCACATTCTCCTCAACATATGTCTCTATCTGGTCACCAAATGTATCATCAATATACTGTCTTCCAAGCTCATGTGCATAGCACCACTCTGAATCCTGCGGAGTCTTTTCATACACAAATCCAACCTTAAGCTTCTTAACTCCTCCCATTGGAAGCAGATAACTTAATATATTCTTCTTAGGTGCTGCAGCTGGTGTCATCTTAAGTTCCACTTCGCTGTTATCATCAATAAGCTCGAATTCAGCCCATGTCTTGGCAACATTCTTTGCCATCTCAGACTTAGTCATTCTCTTAACAGCATCATATCCGTGAATGTGAATGAATCGTAAAAATGAATCTCCCGTCGGGAAATCGAACTTATCCCCTCCTCTTGATTCATAAGCAAGCCTGAAATTAAGATAGCACGAAACAAGGTCTTTCTTATCATCCTCATCCATTGGTTCTCCTGGTGTAATTCCAACCAGCTCCATAAGAGTTGTAAAACTGCCCTCTTTGCTGAAATATATATCGTTTAACTTAGTAGATTTATAAAAATCCATGAATTCATAATATATCTTAACATCAGGATCATCACTATACTTAGGTATCTTTCTTATAACCTGTGCACTTACTGTCACCGCCTTAAAATACTTAAGTACACTGACTCTTTTATTACCTTCAAGCACATAGAACTTATTCATGTACTCATATACTTTAATATCGTCTCTTATTCCCTCATTTACCTGACTGTCGCTAAGTGAAGCCCACTTTGCCGAAAATTCTGTTCCCCAGTCAAGTATAGGCATAAAGTTGTCTGCAAATGCTGTAGTTCTTCCCGCTGTACATGTTCCTACTACCAGCCTTAATGGAATCTGGTCACTTCCAAGACTGACTTCTCTGTCAATACTGCTTTCATCAATAATATCCTCCAGAACCGGAAGATATGGATAAGTACCCTTATTTACACACGCATGATATTCTTTTTTACCAATCTTTACTGCACTGAGATAATCCTGTACTGACATATCTTTTACCTTTCCTTTCTGTCTGCATTCTACCCTTTAATGTTCCTGTATGTAACATTTGCAGACCGCCATATCTTATTTATTTCTACTTACATATATAAAACTATCACATTTTCACCAAAAAATACACCTTAAAATTGACTTTTGTTAATTATGCTAGTATCTTATTCGATAGGCTTGAAATTTTTCTATATTTCAGGTCTGAATAAAATGCATGCAGATACGCATTTAAAGAAATGGAGTATACATATGAATATTGAATTTTCTAAAAGAGCTGACCGCTTTGGCAGCAACATTTTTAATATACTTAATGAAAAGAAGAACGACCGACTTGCGCAGGGAAAGCCAGTATATAACTTTACTGTAGGGACTCCTGATTTCAAGCCTGATGAATCTGTTATGAAGGTTGTTTCAGATGCAGCACTTGATCCTGAGAATTACAAATACTCACTTGGTGATACTGATGAGCTGCTTGACGCCGTATGCAAATGGTACAAACGCCGTTACAACACTGTTATCACACCTGATGAAGTCACCTCTGTATTCGGAACCCAGGAAGGTATGGCTCATATTGCCCTTGCTTTGTGCAATCCGGGAGATTTATGCTTAGTTCCTAATCCGGGATATCCTATATTCGAGATTGGACCATTCCTGTGTGACGCACAGATTGCTTATTACAATCTTCTTCCAGAGAATGATTATCTTATAGATTTTGATTCTATCGATGAAGATACTGCAAAAAAAGCCAAAATGATGGTTGTATCTTATCCACTGAATCCTGTATGTGCTACTGCACCTGATGAATTCTACGATAAACTCATCGCATTTGCAAAGAAATATAACATCATTATTATTCACGACAACGCATATTCTGAGATTATATATGACGGACAGATTGGTGGCTCTTTCTTAAGCCACGAAGGTGCTATGGAAGTCGGAGTTGAATTCAACTCTCTTTCTAAGACTTATAATCTTACTGGTCTGCGCCTTTCATTTCTTATCGGAAACCGTGAAATCGTAAGCAAATTCAAAACTGTCCGCTCACAATTTGACTATGGAACAAGTCTTATATACCAGAAAGCTGCTGTTGCTGCACTTAACGGTCCGCAGGAATATGTCGCTGACAACCGTGCTGAATATGAGTTAAGAAGAAATGCTCTCGTTGCCGGAATTAAGAAGCTTGGACTTAAACCTGCTGATGTTAAAGGCACAATGTTTGTATGGGCTGCTATTCCTGACGGCTATACCAGTTCAGCTGATTATGTTATGGAACTTCTTAATAAGACCGGTGTTTTATGTACACCTGGAAGCAGCTTCGGAAGCCTTGGAGAAGGTCATGTAAGATTTGCTCTTGTACTTCCTCATGAAGAAATTGAGAATATATTTTCTAATCTGTAATTCACTAAAAAACATAATATACATACAAAACCCCGTATCCTGCAAAACAGAATACGGGGTTTATATGTATCTTTGATATTAACAATCACTGGTGATTAGCCACGGATCTTCTTAACAAGAGCAACAGCCTCTGCTGTCATATCCTTAATCTTGTCAAATTCTCCTGCCTTAATCATATCACCCTTAACCATCCATGATCCACCACAGCAGAAGATCTTATCGCATGATAAGAATTCCTCAAGGTTAGCTGTGTTGATACCACCTGTAGGCATGATTCTTACATTAGTGTAAGCTGCGCACATAGCCTTGATCATCTTGATTCCGCCTGCAGCTGTAGCTGGGAAGAATTTAACTCTTGTAAGGCCTCTCTTAACAGCCTGTGCAAGCTCTGAAGGTGTAACGATACCTGGCATAACAGGAATGTTCTTAGAAATACAGTAATCAACGATTTCTGGATCAAATCCTGGGCTTACGATAACTGAAGCACCAGCTGCTACAGCTCTGTCAACCTGCTCTGTTGTAAGTACTGTACCTGCTGCAAGTACCATATCTGGATATGCTTCATGCATAAGACGGATAGATTCCTCAGCTGCTGCTGTACGGAATGTAACCTCTGCACAAGGAAGACCACCATCAACTAAAGCCTTAGCTAATGGAAGTGCATCTTTAGCATCATTCAATACTACTACTGGAATTACTCCAAGTTCTTCAAATTTGTCTGCAATATTGCTCATAATTATATAGACTCCTTTCATATTTTCCCAATCTCTGGGATAATTTTGTCCGCAAATATTCTATCACACTCTTAGCACCATTACAAGCATTATAAATGTTGTTATTCCCTCAGCAACAGCATACGCAAGCCATACTCCTGTCATTCCAAAAAGTGCTGACATTACAAAAACTGCACCTAAAATCAGCACAAATCCTCTTGCCACAGAAACAACTGCCGCTTTAAACGCATCCTCTGTTGCACTGAATGCACCGCCACCTACAATATTAATTCCCGCAAAGAATATTCCAATAAAATATAACTTAACGCCTTCTGTTGCGTAAAGCCTTAACATTTCTGAACCTTCACTGTTAAACACTGCGACAAACTGTCCTGCAAATATAAACAATATACTATACATAACCGCTGCAAGTACAAATGCTGTTGTATATCCCATTCGTTTTAACTGTGTACATCCATCCTTGTCTCCCCTGCCGAAACAACTGCTTATAAGTGGCTGACTTCCCTGTGCAACACCATTAAATACCGCAGTTGTGACAATTGCAATATTCGCCACAACTCCGTATGCAGCTACTCCGACATTACCAGCCAGTTTAAGTATTACGAAATTAAAAGCAAGTGTAATGACCGCTGACGACATCTCTCCTACAAATGCCGATACACCAAGCTGGCTTCCTGCCACAAGTTTTCTTACTGAAGGCTTACACACAACAAGCCTGACACTGCTTTTCTTAGAGAAGAAATGTATGCTGCATATTCCCATACCTATAATCGGTGACAAAGCTGTTGCCAGTGCTGCACCTTCCATTCCCAGATTCATCGGGAACATGAGAATATAGTCAAATACTATATTAAACAGACTGCTAAAAAGTGTTGCACTCATAGCAATTCCCGGGGCTCCGTCATTTCTCACAAATGCATTCGTCACATAATTACACATAAACATCGGTGCAAAACACATGAATATCTTAGTGTAATTATTCCCAACTGCTACAATATGTTCATCAGCTCCTAGAACACGCATGATATCTGCCGAAAAGAATATTCCGGCAAAAACGAATATCATACTTGACATTATGCACCATATTATTGCATTCCAGAAATAATCATCTGCATCTGCATCTTTTTTAATCTTACTAATTGCATACCTTATAGCTGAACCAACACCAATCATCTCCCCAATTGAGAATATTATACTATATAATGGCATAACAAGATTTAATGCTGTAAGTCCGTCTGCTCCCTTTGCTATAGATATAAAATACGAGTCAGCAAGAACGTAGCATGAAAACCCTATCATTCCGAGAATATTCTGCGATACATATTTAGAAAAATTCTTTCTGTTTTCCTCCTTGCTCATCGAAATCTCCTTAACCAATTAATATAAGTTACAAAAACGGCTCCCGTTGGGAGCCGCATTTTACACACTATCATATCTCTTAACGCAAAGCAATTACATGCCCATAATTATTTACTTAGTTCCGAAGATTCGGTCTCCGGCATCCCCAAGTCCTGGGCAGATATAAGCATCTGCGTTAAGCTCTCTGTCAAGATGTCCAATGTATATCTGAACATCTGGATGCGCCTTATGAAGCTTTTCAACTCCCTCTGGGGCAGCTATGATACACATGAACTTAATCTGCTTTCCGCCAACCTTCTTTATCTGGTCAATTGCATCCACTGCCGAGCCACCTGTTGCAAGCATTGGATCTGTTACAACAATAGTTCTTTCCTCTATTGGATGTGGAAGCTTGCAGTAATATGGTACAGGCTCATGTGTCTCTTCATTACGATACATTCCAATATGTCCAACCTTAGCTGTTGGTACAAGTGAAAGTACACCAGGAACCATGCCAAGACCTGCCCTTAAAATAGGAACAATTGCAAGCTTACGTCCTGAAATCATAGGTGTCATACAAGTCTCAATAGGTGTCTCAATCTCAACATCTTCTGTTGGAAGATCTGATAATGCCTCAAAACCTTCAAGCATAGCTATTTCTTCAACGAGCTTTCTAAATTCATTAGTTCCTGTTTTCTTATCTCTAAGAATTGAAATCTTATGCTGGATAAGTGGATGTGTAAATATAGTTATATTCTTCTCATTCTCAAAATCCATCATTATTAAGTACCTCCAAATTATATAATATTATTACTCAATGTATTTACTCAGCCTCTTCTGGCTTTTCCTCATCAGAGTCTGTATTCATAACATAAACTCCACGGCTGCTGTCACCTGCTGGATTCTTACCGAATTCATAATCATTACCAGGTAATATAGCATTAAGAAGAATACCTGCTATAGCAGCAATTGCGAGTGCTGTAAGTGTTATAGATGTTCCACCGATTGTAAATGTAAGTCCATCACCGAAGCCTAAACCACATACAAATATAACACCTGCAATAATAAGGTTTCTTGACTTAGTAAGGTCAACCTTGTTCTCAACAACATTTCTTACACCGATAGCTGAAATCATACCGTAAAGCATGAATGATATACCACCGATAATTGCTGTTGGCATAGTTGATATAACTGATGAAAACTTAGGTATGAATGAAAGTATAATTGCAAATACTGCTGCAATTCTGATTACTCTTGGGTCATATACCTTAGAAAGTTCAAGAACTCCTGTGTTCTCACCATATGTAGTATTAGCCGGACCTCCAATTGCTCCTGCAAATGCTGTTGCAACACCATCACCGATAAGTGTTCTGTGAAGCCCTGGGTCTGCTAAGTAGTTTTCTTCAACTGTAGCTGAAATAGCTGACATATCTCCGATATGCTCCATCATTGTTGCAATAGCAATCGGTGCCATAACAAGGATTGATGTAACATCAAATTTCATAAACTGAAACTTCGGAATTCCTACCCATGAAGCAGATGCAATTGATGAGAAATTAAGTATCGCTGAACCATCAGGATTATGTACTCCGCATGCATTAAGAATAAGTGCAAATACATATGAAATTACTACACCCATAAGAATAGGGATAATCTTGAAAAGTCCCTTGCCCCATATATTGAATATAATAATTACAGCAAGTGCAACAAATGCAAGTAACCAGTTAGCTGATGCATTAGTGATTGCTGAACCTGCAAGTGAAAGACCAATACATATAATGATAGGTCCTGTAACTACAGGTGGAAGGAATTTCATAACTCTGTTGACTCCAACAAGCTTAATTATAAGTGCAAGTACAAAGTAAAGCATTCCGGCAACAAATATACCACCACATGCATAAGCAGCCTTATCATTAGCTGACATTCCAGCATACATACCGCTGTCAAGATTAGCTACTGTGTAGAATCCACCAAGAAATGCAAAGGAAGATCCTAAGAATGCAGGTACTTTGAATTTAGTACACAGGTGGAATATCAATGTACCAAAACCTGCACAGAAAAGTGTTACTGATACAGACAGACCTCTGGTAAGTTCCTCACCACAGGCAGCCTGAAAATATCCTGATACCAGAATAGGTACAAGAATAGTTGCGCCAAACATGGCAAACATATGCTGAATACCAAGAATCAGCATCTTCGCTTTACCAAGCTTTCTGGCATCACGAATAGGTTCGATTTTCTTTTGTTCCATAATACGCTCCAATCAATATATATTTTCATATTATTATAGAACATATTATGATTTAGGGCAATGAAAAAATATTCCATTTTAAACATTTCGGGGCATGAAAAGCTTTCGCCTTCCATGCCCCGAAACTCGTGTTATGGTCAGAAATTGGATTATTTCTCTTCCGCAATAGCAGCCTGTGCTGCTGCAAGTCTTGCAATAGGTACTCTGAATGGTGAGCAGCTCACATAATCAAGCCCAATCTTGTGGCAGAATGCAACTGATGAAGGATCTCCACCATGCTCTCCACAGATACCTATGTGAAGATCCGGATTAACCGGTCTTCCAAGCTTTATTGTCATCTCCATAAGCTTGCCTACACCATTCTGGTCAAGCTTTGCAAATGGGTCATTCTCAAATATCTTAGATTCATAATATGCATTAAGGAACTTACCAGCGTCATCTCTTGAGAATCCGAATGTCATCTGTGTAAGATCGTTAGTACCAAAGCAGAAGAAATCAGCTTCCTTGGCAATCTCATCAGCAGTAAGTGCAGCTCTTGGAATCTCAATCATAGTACCAACCTCGTATTCAAGGTCGATTCCTGCTGCCTTAATCTCTTCATCTGCTGTCTCAACAACAGTCTTCTTTACATACTTTAATTCCTTAACCTCACAGATAAGCGGAATCATAATCTCCGGCTTAACATTCCAGTCAGGATGTGCCTTCTTAACATTGATTGCAGCTCTTATAACAGCTCTTGTCTGCATCTTGGCAATCTCTGGATATGTTACTGCAAGACGGCATCCTCTGTGTCCCATCATTGGATTAAACTCATGAAGACTTGCAATAATATTCTTAATAGTCTCTACTGACTTGCCCTGTGATTCAGCTAACTTCTTAATATCTTCTTCCTCTGTAGGAACAAATTCATGAAGAGGTGGATCAAGGAATCTGATAGTTACAGGATTACCTTCAAGTGCCTCATAAAGTGCTTCGAAATCTCCCTGCTGATATGGCAGAATCTTATCCAATGCTGCTTCTCTTTCTTCTACAGTATCAGAACATATCATCTCTCTGAATGCTGCAATTCTGTCCTCTTCAAAGAACATATGCTCAGTACGACAAAGTCCGATACCTTCTGCTCCAAGTTCTCTTGCTTTCTTGGCATCCTTAGGAGTATCTGCATTAGTACGAACCTTTAACTTTCTATACTTATCTGCCCACTCCATAACTCTTCCAAACTCACCTGCAATCTTGGCATCAACCGTAGGAATCTGTCCATCATATATGTTGCCTGTTGTACCATCAATAGATATATAATCTCCTTCATGGTATTCCTTGCCTGCAAGTGTGAACTTCTTATTAGCTTCATCCATTGCAATATCACCACAGCCAGATACACAGCAGGTTCCCATACCTCTTGCAACAACCGCTGCATGGCTTGTCATACCTCCTCTTACAGTAAGAATACCCTGTGAAGCCTTCATTCCTGTAATATCTTCTGGTGATGTCTCAAGTCTTACAAGAACAACCTTCTCGCCTCTTGCATTCCACTCTTCTGCGTCTTCTGCTGAGAAAACAATCTTACCACATGCAGCACCAGGAGATGCTCCAAGTCCTCTTCCTGCTGGAGTTGCAGCCTTAAGTGCAGCTGCATCAAACTGAGGATGAAGAAGTGTATCAAGATTACGAGGATCAATCATTGCAACTGCTTCCTTCTCTGTTCGCATACCTTCATCTACAAGGTCACATGCAATCTTTAATGCTGCCTGTGCTGTTCTCTTACCATTACGTGTCTGTAACATGAACAGCTTGCCATGCTCTACTGTAAATTCCATATCCTGCATATCTCTGTAATGTTCTTCCAAAGTAGCACACACATTCTTAAACTGCTCAAATGCTTCCGGGAACTTCTCACTCATTTCCTGAATATGCATTGGAGTTCTTACTCCAGCAACAACATCTTCACCCTGTGCGTTAGTAAGGAACTCTCCAAAAAGTCCTTTAGCACCAGTTGCAGGGTCTCTTGTAAATGCAACACCAGTTCCACAGTCATCCCCCATATTACCAAATGCCATAGACTGTACATTAACTGCTGTTCCCCAAGAATAAGGAATATCATTATCTCTTCTGTATACATTAGCTCTTGGGTTGTCCCATGAACGAAATACAGCTTTGATAGCTCCATATAACTGTTCCTTAGGATCATCTGGGAAATCTTTGCCAATCTTAGACTTATATTCAGCCTTAAACTGTGTTGCAAGCTCCTTAAGATCATCCGCTGTAAGCTCTACATCAAGCTTAACCCCTCTCTCATCCTTCATCTTGTCAATAAGCTCTTCGAAATATTTCTTGCCAACTTCCATAACTACATCTGAATACATCTGGATAAATCTTCTATAACAATCCCATGCCCATCTTGGATTACCAGATTTCTGTGCAATTACATTAACAACATCCTCATTAAGTCCAAGATTAAGAATTGTGTCCATCATACCCGGCATAGAAGCTCTTGCTCCAGAACGAACAGAAACTAAAAGTGGATTCTCCATATCTCCAAACTTCTTGCCTGTAATCTGTTCCATCTTCTCGATATGTTCGTTAATCTGTCCCATGATCTCATCATTGATCTCTCTACCATCCTCGTAATACTGGGTACAAGCTTCTGTAGTAATAGTAAACCCTTGTGGAACCGGAAGACCAATATTAGTCATCTCTGCCAGATTCGCACCTTTACCACCAAGAAGTTCACGCATATCTGCGTTACCCTCTGTAAACAAATACACCCATTTCTTTCCCATAACAAAACCTCCATAATTTAATATTCAGTTATTTAAGTAGTATATTTCTTAGCTTGTTAAAATTATAACATAGTAATCGTTTTCGTGCAACCATAAATGTATTTATTTTAATACAATTTTATATACAAGCCTTACATTTACAGAATATGCTTAATATGGGAAAATATTCATGCTGTACTAAATAGCACAACAATAGAGCAATCACTGAAAACACAATAAAAGGAGGATTTTTCTATGCCTAAAGACCCTGTTATGCTTTTAAGCTTTGTCAATACACAACTTCGAGACAATTACAACACATTAGAGGAACTGTGCAAATCTTATATGGTTTCAGAAAAAGAGATAACTGATAAGTTAAAGACAATTAATTATGAGTATAATACTGAAAAGAACCAGTTTATCTAGTTCTGTAATATGTCTTAATCTGATTATTGACTCGTTGTTCATGATACCTATAGGTAGTCGCATTATCACTTGATTTATAGGACATATCCAGGCAGAATCCTTATTCAACCTTCACTTTTTCTTCCAATCTGCCTATAGATAAACTTCCTCGTGCCTGCCTGATAGGTAATTTCCGGCACTTTCATGTAATTCTGCTTGAAATTTGCCTATATAGATTGATTATTTATTGTTCTTATAGGAACACGCAGACGTAAGTTCCTGAACAGAAACAGACTTCTCCATAAAAATCATGACAACCAGCTCAGCTGGTGGTCATGATTTCATCAATGACAACTTTCAATTTCAAAAGTTCCATCTGTATTTATAGTCATTTAGCAAAAACCGAAAACTTCAATGCCCCAAACAGGCTATAAAGTCCTTACAATATCAGGCTTTATCCCTGAACAGCCCTCGCAGCGGCTCTGGCTGTCAGCTTTCCATCTACAAGGTCAATAACAATATCATCCCCTGTATTGATATTGCCTGCAAGTATTAACTTGGCTGCCAGTGTCTCAACTGTCTTCTGGACATATCTCTTAAGCGGTCTTGCACCATACATTGGGTCAAATCCGTTTTCAACTATGAAATCCTTGGCTGCATCTGTAAGAACAATCTCAAGCTCTTTATCTGCAAGTCTCTTGTTAACATCTGCAACAAGAAGGTTGATAATATTGCTGATATTATCCTTAGTAAGAGGCTTGAACATAATTATCTCATCAAGACGGTTAAGAAATTCTGGTCTGAAATGATTCTTTAAATCACCCATAACAGCTTCCTCTGCCTCTGGCTTAATTGAGCCATCAGGATTGATGCCTTCAAGCAGATATGAAGAACCAATGTTACTTGTCATTATGATTATAGTGTTCTTGAAATCCACAGTTCTTCCCTGTGAATCAGTGATACGGCCATCATCAAGTACCTGTAAGAGGACATTAAATACATCTGGATGTGCCTTCTCAACCTCATCAAAAAGAACAACTGAATATGGTTTTCTTCTAACAGCTTCTGTAAGCTGTCCACCTTCATCATAACCTACATATCCTGGAGGCGCTCCGATAAGTCTGGATACGGAATACTTCTCCATGTACTCGGACATATCAAGTCTTACTATATTAGATTCATCATCAAACAGGCTCTCAGCCAGTGCCTTTGCAAGCTCTGTCTTACCTACACCTGTAGGTCCTAAGAACAGGAATGAACCAATTGGCTTAGTCGGGTCTTTAATACCAGCCTTAGACCTTATGATTGCTTCTGTTACCTTAGTAACACCTTCATCCTGACCGATAACTCTCTTATGAAGCTGTTCATCAAGATTAAGAGTTTTCTGTCTCTCAGACTCACTTAACTTGCTAACCGGAATACCAGTCCATCTTGATATAATCTTAGCAATCTCTTCCTCTGTAACACTTTCATGAACAAGGCTCATATCTCTGTTACTTGACTTCTTTTCAGCTTCTTCCAAAGCCTTCTGTGCCTGTGGAAGCTTACCATACTGAAGCTCTGCTGCCTTATTAAGATCATATTCTCTCTTAGCCTGTGCTATCTGGGTATTAATCTGGTCAATCTCTTCCTTTAACCTGCTTACCTGGTCAACAGAAGATTTTTCGCTGTCCCATTTAGCTTTCTGGATATTGAAATCAGACCTTAATTCAGATAATTCCTTCTGTAATGCATCAAGTCTTTCCTTACTAAGATTATCTGTCTCTTTCTTAAGGGCAGCCTCCTCAATCTCAAGCTGCATAATCTTTCTTCTCTTCTCATCAAGTTCTGCAGGCATTGAATCAAGTTCAGTCTTAATCATTGCACATGCCTCATCTACAAGGTCAATAGCCTTATCTGGCAGGAATCTGTCTGAAATGTATCTGTCTGACAAAGTAGCTGCACTTACAAGTGCGCCATCTGTAATCTTAACTCCATGGAACACTTCATATCTGTCCTTAAGACCTCTAAGGATTGAGATAGTATCCTCAACTGTAGGTTCATCAACCATAACCGGCTGGAATCGTCTTTCAAGTGCCGGGTCTTTCTCAATATACTCTCTGTGCTCATCAAGAGTTGTAGCACCTATACAATGAAGTTCACCACGGGCAAGCATTGGTTTTAGCATATTACCTGCATCCATAGCACCTTCTGTTTTACCTGCACCGACAATAGTGTGAATTTCATCAATAAACAGGATTATCTGACCTTCAGACTTCTTGACCTCGTCAAGTACAGCCTTAAGTCTTTCCTCGAATTCACCACGATACTTTGCACCTGCAACAAGTGCACCCATATCCAATGCGAAAAGCTTCTTATCCTTTAATCCTTCTGGAACATCTCCCCTTACAATTCTCTGTGCAAGTCCTTCAACAACTGCTGTTTTACCAACACCAGGCTCACCAATAAGAACGGGATTATTCTTCGTCTTACGGGAAAGGATTCTTATTACATTTCTGATTTCATTATCCCTACCGATAACCGGGTCAAGCTTTCCGTCCTTAGCTCTTTCTACAAGGTCTGTAGCATATTTGCTAAGAGTATCATAAGTTGCCTCCGGATTATCCGAGGTAACACTCTGGTTGCCTCTTACTGTAGCAAGGGCTGACAGGAATGATTCCCTGTTAATTCCATATGTCTTAAAAAGCTGCTTTATGCCCTTGTTAGGTGCTGCAATCATCGCAAGCATAAGATGCTCAACAGAAACATATGCATCCCCCATTCTCTTTGCTTCATCTTCTGCATTTACTAAAACCTTATTAAGATCATTGCTTACATAAAGCTGTACATTTCCTGAAACCTTATTCTTCTGGCTAAGTAAAGTCTCAATATTTTTAATAAATGTGTCCTTATCAATTCCCATCTTCTCTATCAGGCTCGCGATAAGACTATCTTCTATAGTTAAGAGACTGTACAGAAAATGTTCCTGATCAATCTCCTGATTACCATAATCGTAGGCAATCTTCTCGCACTGGTTAACAGCCTCAATAGACTTCTGTGTAAACTTATTAATGTTCATACGATTACCTCCTTCTATTACAATGAATGCTTAACTTCACTGTTTATCTATTGTTTTCCTCTTACAATTTATGTTATACATCTCATTGTTAGCACTGTCAAGAGGTGAGTGCTAATGAATTTATTAAAAAAATATAAAGCCAGCAAAA
>OKTL01000245.1_pt1 | contig 32936 bp, 19 predicted proteins | sample 1606211 | NCBI WGS metagenome assembly OKTL01 (sample SAMEA3879538, study PRJEB24766) | human gut metagenome | biome: human-associated habitat; feature: feces | place: USA | collected 1985/1987 | reverse complement strand
TTTCGGGCTTTTTGCGGGGGGCGGCGCGGCAATTAAGAAAGCATTTTCACATAAGAAGCCGCAGTTATTTCAGACAAAGCAGGCGGCGCGAAACAGGTTGTGGACAAGTCTTGCGGACGGTTATGCACTGTTTGTTTTATTTTTATTCTTCACAAAAAAAACGCGCCCCTTCAAAACGAAAGAGCGCGTCAGCGCCGATACAAAAAAGCCGCTCTGCGGGCTAATTTGCGGACACGAAATCCGAGCCGTCGAAAATGTAAACGGGGCTGTCGATTTTTTCCGCGCTGCCTCCCGAAACTCTGCACAGATAAGGAAATTGCCCTCCCCAATCGCAATCCACGGCAAGCGCAGTGTATTTGGCGAGATAGTGGAACGCGCAGCTGTCCGGATTGTTCTCAATGTAATTCATCGTCGAGGGTATGTAAATCTGCCCGTGAAAAGTTTCCAAAAGGTCGGGATTGTCCGACACCTTCTGCAACGTTTCGATAAATCCGTTTACGAAAACCGAAGAAATGTTGAACAGCGGTATGGCGTCAAGCCCCAGCGCGCTGCGCAGCTTGTTGACGGAGCGTTTGCAGCGCGGCTCCTGATTGAGAAACTCGGCAACCGCCGTTTTGTTGGCGTTAAACAGTCTCAAACACATTTCGCGCGAATTGACGCGGAGACTTTCCAGCCCGTCGACCTGCATTGTCATTTCTTCGGCAAGCGTACTGAAAGAGACCTTGCTTTGTCCGCCCGTGTCGTCGGCGGGGCGAGTGTAGATGTAAATCTCCGTCCTGTCCTTGCTTTCTCTGTAAAGCAGCTTCATTTTTGCGATAAACTCCGCAGTGTAAAATCCGCTCGGTACGTTCAGCTCGAACTTTTTTTCGCCATTTCCGCCGTCGGTAAAAAACTCAAGCTTGTTGTCCGTCTCGTTGAAAACGGGCGCCAGATGAAGCTGATTTTCCAGATAAGCTCTGCCCAGAGTTATGTAGGCGTAAAGAAAATCGTAAACGCTTGCCCTTCCGAGGTCAAGCTCGCCGTTTACGATGAGATTTTCCTTGAAAGCAAATTTGTCTCTTACTGCCGAGCGCACGGTGTTGACCATGCCCGAAAGCTGCTGCAAGTGCGACGAGGTGGGCTGCGCTTCCGAAAGAAGCGCAGCTACTCTCTGCACGAAATCCTCCTTGAAAGGCACGGCCTGTCCCGTGCCGTAATCGAAATCGGCTCTTAAAAATGCAAGAAATTCGTCTAAATCCATGTTATTCTCCCAAAATCAGATAATAGCCGTCGCCAAGCTCGGCGGGGGAAAAGCTTTCTTCCGACGAAATGCGCTCCGCACGAAATTTCTCGCCGTTTTGTTGAGAATCCACGACGGCAATGTCGTTTTCTTTGAGTTTCGACACATTGAGCAAAGTCAGGGACTGCGTGAAAAATAGATTGGGGCGGCTCCAAACGAGCGTGCCGTTGAGTGTTAAGTGTTCCGCCGACTTTCCGTCGAAGCTTATGTTGTACGCTTCTTTTCCGTCAAACAATGCTTTCATTCCTCTCACCTCACAAAAGCGTCGTGTTAAGCGTTATTGACAGCGTCGAAGTCGTATCGTCAAAGGAAAACATCGATTTAAGCAGCGTCGCAATTGTTTCCACCCTGTCGAAATCGGCAACCTTTTTTTCTCCGAGATAGCCGTTTTCCGAAACCAGAGCAAAACCGTTCTGAAAGCCCGTCACGGGATTGCCCAGCGTCATGGACGCCGGCTCGCCTTTGGGCAGACTGAACGTAAATACGGGATTGAGGTCTGTGCCGCTCTTTTGAACGCTTGCGTTCTGATTGAAAGGCACGCTGACTGCCTCGACGGTTATCGAAGGAGTGGCTCCGACGTCGCCGGTGTCGCCCTTGTTGCCCTGAACGCCCTGCAATCCCCTTTCTCCCGTGTCGCCCTTGTCGCCTTTTTCTCCCTTGGGTATGCCTATCGTGACAAGCGGAGCGTCCGTGCTGCCGCTTACCGCCACGGTAGGCGATGCGGAGGGAGGCAGGCTTGTCACCGCAAAGCTAAGCTGCGGCGTTGCGCCTGTGTCTCCCTTGTCGCCCTTGACTCCGTCCTCGCCCTTGTCGCCTTTGTCTCCCTTTTCTCCTTTCGCGCCGTCCACGCCTTTGGCTCCGTCCGCGCCCTTTGCGCCGCGCGGTATTCCGAAAACGACAACGGGGTTTTCCGCCGTTCCGCTCTGGTTTACCGACGCCGTCTGATTTGAATCCAACGTAACCGCCGAGACGGAAAACAACGGCGTGGCTCCCGTGTCGCCCTTGTCCCCCTTATCGCCTTTGTCGCCCTTGTCGCCTTTTACTCCCACAAAGGTGGAAACATACGTCCAGCCGTCCGTCAATTTTGCGAAAATTTTTCCGTTGTCCGCGTCGTCGCTTATTATTCCCGCAATATCGTTGAATTCTATTTCGGGATTGGAGAAATCAGCCTGCATTTCGGCTACGGAAAAATACCATTTTTTTACTGCGCCCGGTTCGCCTGTATCTCCCTTGTCTCCTTTTTCTCCCTTGTCTCCCTGCGCTCCGACGTCTCCGCGCTCTCCTTTGTCGCCTTTTTCACCCTTGTCGCCCTTGTCTCCCTTTTCGCCCTGCGGTCCCGTTTCGCCCTTTTCGCCCTTGAAAAGTCCGTCGGCTTTGTCCTCCAAAAGCCCTTCCGCAACCTGAACCGCATACTGCCCCGCCGCGACCGCCGACTGCACGTGCGCGTCAAGAGACTCCGCCGTGCTTTCAAGCTCGCCGAAAGCGTCAAGCAGCTTGCCAAGCATATCCTCCGAGGCGTAAGGCTCTCCGTCGGCGTCTATGGACTTGTTGACGAAAAAAGAAGCGTTGGAGCTGCGCGTCGACTTGAAAATTACCTGCTCCTCGCCCTCCTTTCGCGCGCACAGCTGAATATATACCGTACCCGCGTCGGACAGAATACAGCCGTCCAGCACATATTCCAACTGATTTTCCACTACGGTGTCCGTGGCTTCCTCCAACGGTCCGACAATAAACTTCTTGTTTTTGGGGCAGAAAAATTCCAGATAATAATCAAAATCGGCGTATTCCTGCGGAACGTCCACCCTGAGAGCCGTCGCTCGGCTTTCCCCCTGATTCAGCTCGGGCACCTGCGTCAGCCTTAAATTTTTTTCCTTGTCGAGGCTGCCGACAATATAATGTAATGCCAATTTCCCTTTTCCTCCTCGTTGCGGCGCGCCGCGCCGCGTCGGTATGACCTTGTTTTGCGACCTTGCACTTTCATTTTAACGCGCCTTTCAAGTCTGTCAACAGCGCAGTCCGAAAGAAAATAAATTTTTTTTCGTTTTTCTATAATAAAAAACTATTGAACCGCGTTTTTCGACGGCGTTAAAACAATCGTCGCTTAGATTTTGTTTCAGGAGAATTTTCCAGACAAAAAAAGACGCCGCGCAGAGAGCGACGTCCGCGCAGACGCTTTTCCCTTTGCGGGCAACCGAGCTAAAACAGAGGTTTTCGGCAAACAAAAAAACGGAAACGGAGCTTGAAGCGTTGCCGTCAAAAATAATTGACTCGACTTAAAAACGCGCCGCGCAGCAAACGGTTGACAGAAAACGCCCGACGCGCTAAAATTTAATAAATAAAAATTCGGAGCATAAGATGAATCTTAACGAAAACATCGAAAGAATACTTGTCTCAAAAGAAGAAATAGCCAAGCGGACGGCAGAGCTCGGCGACAGAATCAGCCGCGACTACAAAGGCAAAAGACCTCTCCTCGTCTGCGTCTTGAAAGGCTCCGTCATGTTTTTTTCCGACTTGGTTCGCCGTATAACCGAGGACGTGGAATTGGATTTTATGGCAATCAGCAGCTACGGCAGCGGCAGCACTTCAAGCGGAGAGGTGCGCGTGCTCAAAGACCTGGGCGTAAAGGTTGAGGGCAGAGATTTGCTCGTAATCGAGGACATAGTAGACAGCGGTATAACGCTGTATTACCTTACCAACCTGTTGAAAACGCGCGGCGCGGCAAGCGTGGAGATATGCACGCTGCTTGACAAGCCCGAACGCAGACAGCGCGATTTGAAGCCTAAGTACGTGGGGTTTACCATACCAAACGAATTTGTGGTGGGCTACGGTCTCGACTACGACGAGCGCTACCGCAATCTGCCCGACGTTTGCGTGCTCAATCCAAAAGCATACAGTTGAATAACGCCGATTTTTTAAGAGTTGAAAATCCAACTCTTTTTTAAAGTCGTCATCGATATAAAAGGCTGAAAACACCCCCGCGCATAAAGCGCGGGGGTGTTTTAAAAGGAGAAATGAATAAGAAACCTTCCGTAAAATCAGTTTTCGTCGCCGTCCAGCTCTTCCGCCTCGGGAGGAGTGTTGGCTACGCAGACCACCTTGGAGCTGTCGTCCTTGAATTTCATTATTCTCACGCCTTGCGTGTCGCGTCCGATTTTGGACACGTCGCGGGCGCGCATACGTATGACCACTCCGTTGTCCGCGATGACCATAATGTCGTCGTCGGGCTCCACAAGTTTGAGATTGACCAGCCTGCCCGTTTTTGCGTTGAACGTGCCCGCCTTTATACCCTTGCCGGCACGGCTTTGGAGGCGATAGTCTGTGATGTCGCTTCTCTTTCCGTAGCCGTTTTCGGAAACGGTTATGACCTCGCAGCCGCTTCTTACCACGGTCATGTCCACGACGGCCTCGTCCTTGTCTATTTTCATGCTTCTCACGCCCTGAGCCTCGCGCCCCATAGCGCGCACTTCCTCCTCGGCGAAGCGTATGCACTTGCCCGTGCTGGACGCAATGAGTATTTCGTCATAGCCGCGCGTCAACGCCACACCCACAAGCTCGTCGCCCTCGTTGAGCGATATGGCAATTTTTCCCACCTTGCGTATGGAGTCAAACTCCTGTATATCCGTCTTTTTGACAAGTCCGCGCTTGGTCGCCATAAACAGATATCCGCGGGCGTTTTCCTTGCGGGGAATAACCGTCGTAACCTTTTCGCCGTCGCCCAGTTGAAGCAGGTTGACAATGGCGCGGCCGCGCGCGGTTTTCTGCGCTTCGGGCACCTCATAGCCCTTTATGCTGTAAACCTTGCCGAAATTGGTAAAGAACAGCAAATCGTCGTGCGTGTTGGTTATGAACATATTCTCCACAAAGTCCTCTTCCTTGGGCTTGTGGGCGGTCACTCCCTTGCCGCCTCTTTTCTGCGCGTGATATTCGTTTACCGGCAGTCTCTTGACGTATCCGAAGTGCGTCATGCTCACCACGACGTCCTCTTTTTCTATCAAGTCGCCTATGTTGATGTCCGAATAATCCAAACTTATTTCCGTCCTGCGCGGGTCGGCGTATTTTTCCTTGATTTCGGACATTTCCGTCTTGATTATGTTTGCTACCTTTGCGGGGCTTGCGATAATGGATTTAAGCTCTTCAATCAGCTTTTCCAGCTCGTTCAGCTCGTTGTGCAGACTTGTGACTTCCAGACTTGTAAGACGGGCAAGACGCATATCCAGGATTGCGCCCGCCTGCTTTTCAGTCAGATAAAATTCGTTTATGAGCTTTTCCTGCGCGTCGTAGCGGTCGTCGGACTTTTTGATGATTTCCACCACGCGGTCGATATTGTCCTGCGCTATGACAAGACCTTTGATGATGTGGTGTCTTTCCTCCGCCTTTTCGAGGTCGAACTTGGTGCGGCGGACAATCACCTCCTTCTGATGCGCGATGTAACAGGAAAGTATTTCTTTCAGCCCCATGATTTTGGGCTGTCCGTCGGCAAGCGCCAGCAGAGTTATGCCGTTTGACACCTGCAGCTGCGTGTGCTTGTAAAGCGAATTGAGCACCACCTGCGCGTTTGCCTCTTTTTTTATGTCTATGACTATGCGCATGCCGAAACGGTCGCTTTCCTCGTGAATGTCGCTGATTCCGTCGATTTTTTTGTCCTTGACAAGCGTGGCGATTGTCTTGATGAGCACAGCCTTGTTCACCTGATAAGGCAGCTCCGTCACGACAATACGCGTGCGCGTGCCGTTTGCATATTCCTCTATTTCGGACTTGGCGCGCAGCACCACGCCGCCGCGCCCCGTCTTGTAGGCTATTTTCAAAGCCGCGCTGCCCATGAGAATGCCGCCGGTAGGATAATCGGGCGCAGGCAGATACCTCATCAGCTCCTCAAGCGAAATGTCGGGATTTTCCAGCTGCGCGAGACAGGCGTCTATGACCTCGCCCAGATTGTGCGGCGGTATGTTGGTCGCCATGCCGACGGCAATACCGTCCGCGCCGTTGACAAGTATGTTGGGATAACGGCTGGGCAGCACGGTAGGCTGCTTCAAGGTGTCGTCGAAGTTGGGACAGAAATCCACCGTTTCCTTTTCTATATCCCGCAAAAGCTCGCCCGCGATTTTTGAAAGACGCGCTTCGGTGTATCTCTGCGCCGCCGCGGGGTCTCCGTCTACCGAACCGAAGTTGCCCTGCCCGTCGACAAGCGGGCATCTGACCGAAAAATCCTGCGCAAGCCTGACAAGAGCGTCGTAAACGGCGCTGTCGCCGTGAGGATGGTACTTGCCCAGCACTTCGCCGACAATACGCGCGCATTTTTTCGTGGGCTTGTCGTAAGTGTTGCCCATGTCGTTCATGGCAAACAAAATGCGCCTGTGCACGGGCTTCAAGCCGTCGCGCACGTCGGGGATTGCTCTCGACACGTTGACCGCCATTGCGTAGGCGATAAAGGACTTTTTCATTTCCTCGTCAACCTTGACCTTGATTGAAGTCGCGTTGTCGAGGGCTTTCATATATTCTATGTTGACTTTTTCTTCTTTCTTCGCCATTTGCGCTCTCCCTTAAATATCAAGCTCCTTGACAAGCGTGGCGTTGTCCACGATGAACTGACGGCGCAGCTCGGGCTTTTCTCCCATAAGGACGGTAAAAATTTCGTCCGCCTCGTAAGCGTCGTCCATAGTGACCTGCAGCATAATGCGCGACTCGGGATTCATTGTCGTGTGCCACAGTTGGTCGGCGCTCATTTCGCCCAGCCCCTTGTATCTCTGGACCACTCCGCCGCGCCCCACGAGAGCCAGCTTTTCGTTAAGCTCCTTGTCGCTGTAAGCATAGTGGTCCTGCTTGTTTTTGGTGATTTTGTACAGAGGCGGCTGCGCGATGAACACGTGTCCGTTTTCTATCAAAGGGCGCATATAGCGGAAGAAGAAGGTCAAAAGCAAAATTCTGATGTGGCTGCCGTCCACGTCCGCGTCGGTCATACATATTATGCGCTTGTATCTCAATTTGCTTTCGTTGAATTCGTCGCCTATGCCGCAACCGAAAGCCGTAATCATGGATTTTATTTCCTCGTTTTCCAGAACGCGTCCGAGACGCGCCTTTTCCACGTTGAGAATTTTTCCCCTTAGCGGCAGAATCGCCTGAAAACGGCGGTCTCTGCCCATTTTCGCCGTGCCGCCGGCGCTGTCGCCCTCGACGATATAAATTTCGCTGTAAGCGGCGTTTTTCTCGGTGCAGTCGGCAAGCTTGCCGGGCAGGGTTGTCGTTTCAAACACACCCTTGCGCCGCGTAAGCTCCCTTGCGCTGCGCGCCGCCTCCCGCGCCCTCTGCGCCGAAATACACTTGATGATAAGCTCCCTCGCCTCTTTGGGATTTTCTTCAAAATAAGTGCCCAGCTCGTCGTTAACCACGCGCGCCACGGCCGTGCGCATGGACGCGTTGCCCAGCTTGGTTTTGGTCTGCCCCTCGAACTGCGGCTCGGTCAGCTTTACCGAAACGACGGCAGTCAAGCCTTCTCTGACGTCCTCGCCGGCAAGCTTTTCCTCGTCCTTTAAAAGCCCCAGCTTGTGGGCATAATCGTTGACCACCTTGGTCAGCGCGTTTTTAAAGCCGTCGAGGTGCGCGCCGCCCTCCTCGGTACAGATGTTGTTGGCGTAGGAATAAATAATTTCGTTGTAGCCGTCGTTGAATTGAAGCGCGATTTCCACCTCGCCCTCCTTGACGGATTTGTCGATGTAAACCGTTTCGGTAAAAATCTTTTCCTTTGTGCGGTTGAGATTGTCCACAAATTCGGCAACGCCGCCCAAAAAGCAGAAGGTTTCGCTTTTGGCGCGCCCTTCGCGGTTGTCGGCAAGGACTATGGTTATCCCTTTGTTGAGGTAAGCCACCTCCCTCGCGCGCAGTTTGAGCCTGTCGTAATCCCACAAAACGGTGTCGAAAATTTCCTTGTCCGGCATAAAGGTGATTTTCGTGCCCGTGCTTTCCGCCTCGCCCTTGACCGCAAGAGGCGCCTGAGGCACGCCACGCATATATTTCTGATAATGATGCTTTCCGTCCTGATCAACCTCGACGACGAGCCACTCGCTCAAAGCGTTTACGCAGGACAAGCCCACGCCGTGCAGACCGCCGCTGATTGTGTAGCCGCCGCCGCCGAATTTGCCACCCGCGTGCAGCTTTGTAAGGCAAACCTCGACGGCAGACACGCCCTCCGTCTTGTGAATGCCGCAGGGTATGCCCCTGCCGTTGTCCTCAATGGTCAGACTGCCGTCGGCGTTGATTGTGATGTAGGCGTGCGTGCAGTAGCCCGCGAGCGCCTCGTCTATGGAGTTGTCGAGGATTTCCACCGCCAAGTGGTGCAGCCCCTTTTCGTCGGTGGAGCCGATATACATTCCCGGGCGCTTTCTGACGGGTTCAAGCCCTTCGAGCACCTGAATATTTTCTTCGCCGTAATGGTTTTCTGTCGTGTTTTTTACCATATAACCTCCAAAAGGACAACCGAAAGAGCGTTGCTTTGCTGTTTTTATTATTATACCAAATTCCGCCGCCAAAAGAAAGCGTATTGACGCGGATTTTCAAAAAAGTTTTGTCGAATACGTCGTTTAAGCCCTTTGTATTGCGCAAATTCCGTTGCAAACGGCTTTCCGCATATCTCTATCGATTTTGCAATTCGCGTTTATTTTTGCCTTTAAAGGCGTTTCCCGACAAAAAAGGGGAAGAGCGTCGGCTCTTCCCCACTGCGTGTTCGGTTGATTTTCAAACAGCTTTTCAAGCCCGAAAAAACGCGCCGCGTTGTTTTCGGTAATGCGCTCCGCCTCCGAAAAGGCGATACCTCTAATTGCCGCGATTTTTTCCAAAGTATACCTCACAAACGCGGGACGGTTGACCTTGCCCCTGAACGGTTCGGGCGTAAGATAGGGGCAGTCGGTTTCGCACAGCAGCCTGTTTTCGCCTACCGTGCGGACAAGCTCCGCGCCGCCGTAGTTCTTGAAGGTAATCGCGCCGCCGAAAGCAAAATAAGCGTCGTACTTTTCCGACAGGATTTTCATGATTTCCGCGCTGCCCGAAAAACAGTGCAGCAGCAGTCCGTGCGGAAAGCTCCCTTCTTCGCGGAGAATATCCAAAGTGTCCTTCCACGCGTCGCGCGTATGCAGAACTACGGGAAGACCGAGCTTTCGCGCCAGACTGAGCTGACGGGAAAAGACCTCCTTCTGAACGTCTCTTTCGGACAGGTCGTAATGATAGTCAAGACCTATTTCCCCCATCGCCACAGCCTTGGGATTTTTCGCAAGGCGCACGATTTCCCTTTCAAAAGCGTCGTCGTAGTTTTTCGCGTCGTGCGGATGACAGCCCACGGTGAAAAAAACCTTGGAGCAACGCTCGGCAAGCCGCGCTCCCGCGCGCATGGACGTCAAATCGCAGGCCGCGTTTATCACCGCCGTCAGTCCGTCCCTTTCCAGATTGTCAAGAATTTCCTGCCGTTCCGCCTCGCCGTAGCGCGCGTCGTCAAGATGCACATGAGTATCCGTCATAGCCGCTCCATTTCTTTAAGCTCTTTGTTCACGTCTATGCGGTTGAAAAGATTTTCTCCTTTTACAACCTCCGTCCCCTCTTTCAGCATGCCGAAACGCGCATCGGAAAAGTCCTGCGGAAGCTTCAAAGAAAACTTGGCGAGGATTTTTTCCGCCGTGCTCTTCAAAAAGGGCGTAAGCATAACGGCGCACACTCTTATCGCTTCGGCAAGGTTGTACAAAACCGTCCCCAGTCTGTCCCGTTTGCTTTCGTCCTTTGCCAAAAGCCACGGCGTAGTTTCGTCGATATACTTGTTGGCTCTGTTTATCAGCCTGAATATTTCCGCAAGGGCGTCGGGCAGATTTAGCGCGTCAACGCACTCGCCCACCCTTTCGCAGAGAGCGTTCGTCATGGCTTTAAGCTCGTCGTCCTGCTCCGACGAGGGACAGACGGGCGCAGGCATTTTTCCGCCGAAATACTGAGTTATCATGGCGGCGGTGCGGCTAACAAGGTTGCCGAGAGAGTTGCAAAGGTCGGCGTTGGAACGGTTGAGCAGCGCCGCAAGGCTGTAAACGCCGTCGTTGCCGAAGGGCACGTCGCGCAGGAGGTAATACCTCACCGCATCCAGTCCGTAACGCTCGCACAGCACGTAGGGGTCTACCACGTTTCCCTTGGACTTGCTCATTTTGTCGCCGTCGAAAAGCAGCCAGCCGTGACCGTAGACCTGCTTGGGCAGAGGCAAATCCAGCGCCATCAATATGGCTGGCCAGATAATGCTGTGAAAGCGCACTATTTCCTTTGCCATCATGTGGACGTCGGCGGGCCAGTATTTTTCAAAAAGGCTCTCGTCCCCGCCCGCGTATCCGAGCGCGGTGATGTAATTGCTCAGCGCGTCCACCCAGACGTATATGCTGTGCTTTTCGTCAAAGGGCACGGGCACCCCCCACTTTACCGAGCTGCGCGACACGCACAGGTCGTTTAGTCCCGGCTTGATAAAATTGTTTAGCATTTCGTTGACGCGCGAGTGCGGAAGCAGAAAATCGGGGTGACTTTGGTAATACTCCGAAATTCTGTCGGCGTACTTTGACAGGCGGAAGAAATAGCTTTCCTCCTTTGCTCTAGCCACCTCGCGGTGACAGTCGGGGCACTTGCCGTCGACAAGCTGAGCCTCCGTCCAGAAGGACTCGCAGGGCGAACAGTACCAGCCCTCGTACTCCGCCTTGTAAATGTCGCCCTTTTCGTACAGACGCGTGAAAATTTCTTTGACCGCCTGCTCGTGATAATCGTCGGTGGTGCGGATAAACTTGTCGTAGCTTATGTCCATAAGCTCCCACAGCTTTTTTATGTCGGCGTAAAGCGCGTCAACATACTCTTTGGGCTGCATTCCCTTTTCCGCGGCGCGGCGCGCAATGTTCTGTCCGTGCTCGTCGGTGCCGGTAAGGAAAAACACGTCCCTGCCCTCCATGCGCTTGAAACGCGCGACGGAGTCGCATATCACGGTCGTGTAGCAATGCCCCAGATGCAGCTTGCCGGACGAATAATAAAGCGGCGTCGTGATATAAAAAGTTTTTTTCTTTTCCATTTTTGATTCTCCGTAAATAACCGTTTGATTCAGATTAAAAGCTCCTTTTCCTCGATTGCCTCTCCGTTGCGGGTTAAAGAAAAGACGCGGCCGCCCGACGAAAGGGTTTTGACGGGCGCTCCGTCCTCGTACACCAAAGCGGCGTTGTTTTCCAGCGCGACGGCGCTTTCAAAGCCGCCTGCGGCAAACGCGCGCAAAAAATCCTCCCGCCTGTCGTCGTAATGCGGGCATACCGTCCCGCGCAAAATTCCCAGACCGTCAAGCATTTTGTACTCGTTGCTTTGTCCGCGTATGATGTCGAAGTCGGTATACATTTTGTCAAACCAGCAGATTGCCCCCGCCGAAAGCCCCGCTACGGGCACGCCCCTGTCGTAAGCGTCGAGCACAAGCCCGATAAGTCCCGTTTCCTTCCAGCTGTCCAGCATAAACTTTGTGTCCCCGCCGCCTATATACAAAAAATCCGCCTTTAAAAATTTTTCCTCTATGTGCGGCAAATCCATTTCTCCGTATACGGTGAGCGCCACGTCCGCTTTTATGTCAAACACCGAAGTGTAGGTTTTGCGGAAGCTGTTGAAATAAGGCATACTGTCGTGACTCGCCGTCCCCAAAAACAGACCTGCGGGACGCCTGCCGCCCGCGCGTTTGTATGCAAGCGAGGCAACGTACTCGTCGATTTTCAAAGTTGTTTTGCTTTTAATCTCTCCGCCGCCCAACGCGACGATTGTTTTATGCGTTTTTTCCATTTCCTTTCGGGCGTTTTGAGCTTTTTCGGGCAAATCCGCCTTGAAATTTATTTTAACAAAAAGCGACGATGTTGGCAAGATTTTTGGCGGGAAGTTTCAAACGAAAGCAATCAGGCCGCGACGGCATTCGGAATAAAGCGCTCGATTCGTTTGCATTTCGACGAAAAATACTTTATAATTCCTTTTCGGATTAAACAACCGGAGGTTAAAACATGATAAAAAAATTGACGCTGACATTGGTTGCCTTTTTGGCTGTCGTCATCGGCTTTCTGACAATCGCGCCGTCCGAGATGTCCTTCGACGACGCAGGATACAACTCCAAAAACGCACTCGAGCACCTTCAAGTGATTGCGGACAAGCCGCATTCCGTAACCGATTACGAAGCGCACGAGGAGGTGCGGCAGTATATTCTCAACGTCTCGAAAGGCTTTGTCGGAGAAGAAAACGTGCGTGAACGCAACTACTTCACGCCGAGCAACAAAAACCCCACGGACGGCATAGACTATGTGGGAGCGGATTTGGTCGAGGCAAACGAAATAGACTGCGAATACGATATACGAAACGTGTTGGCGTGTCTGAACGGAAAATCCGAAACAGGCGTGCTTTTGGTGGCGCATTACGATTCGAGAGGAAACATAAAGCGCTACGGCGAGCTTGCAAAATCCTACGGAGCGGGCGACGACGGTTACGGAGTGGCGACGCTGTTGGAGCTTATGCGCTATTTTTCGGAAAGAAAAGACGCGTTGGAAAATTCCGTCTACTTTCTTTTTACCGACTCGGAGGAGCCGAATATGTACGGCTCTCTTCTCGAATCCAAAAATACGGAGCTTATGAACAAGGTCAATCTTGTCATCAACGTCGAGGCACGCGGCATGAACGGCGCGGTTTATATGTTTGAAACGTCGCTCAAAAACAACAAGGTAATCAAGCTGTTCAGAAAAGCCGAATCTCCCGTAACGTATTCCGTCGCGCCTGCGGTCATGACAAACTACACCGATTTCACCAATTTTCTCGCGGCGGGAAAAAACGGACTCAATTTTTCCACCCTTAACGATATAAACGACTATCATGTTCCGAGCGACTGCTACGCCAATGTAAATACAGCAACTGTTCAGCATTACGGAGAACAGCTTTTGCCCATTGTGGAAGAATACGTTTCCGACGCAGTATATTCGGATATGAATTACTTCGACGGCACTCACGACGCAGTGTTTTTCAATTTTCTCCCCGAAGTGTTTGTTTCATACAGCTCGGTGACTGCCGTCGTGCTTGCGGTTTGCGTGCTGCTTGCCTTGACGGCTCTGATTGTCGTCGGCGCGCTGAAAAAACAGTTCGATTTCAAAAGCTGGGGCAAGTATATCGGCTTTGTACTGATCGGGCTTGCGATTGCCGTCGCCGTCGGAATGGTCGTTTCCTTGGTTACCGCACGTCTCAACGGTTACCCGTGGAGTCTCGTAAACGTGAGGAGCGCTTGCAGCGATTGGATATTGGTGCTGACCGCGGGCGCGATTTTTGCAGTCTTGCATTTCGCCGCCAGGCGCCTGCTGCGTTCAGACGGGTTGAGAATGTTCAATTTCGCCGCCGTGACTGTTCAGGCAATCCTAAACCTGATTGTGGCAATAGCGCTTTCTGGAGCGTCATTTTTGTTCCTTATACCGGCGCTTGCGGGCGTAATTTATCTTGCGGCGGAGCAGTTTGTGAAAAACGTTTGGGGAAAGAGAACGGTCGCTTACCTTTCTTTGTTCTGCATAGTCTGTATCTTCGTACCGCTCATTTTTTCGCTGCAATACGCTTTGACCATCGGCGGTCTTGCGGCGCTTACCGCGTTGGCGTATTTTCCTTTCAGCGTGCTGCTCCCCATGCTTTACGGAGAAATCAGGGAGGGCAAAGCACAGGAAAAGCCCGAAGAAGCGGCAACCGCGTCCGCACAATAACGGAAATTTATCGAAAAAGTTTTTCCTGTCACCTATGACTTAATTGAAAAAAAACGGGCTGTCAAGCCCGTTTTTTTCAGTCGTTTTCTATGATTCTGTACTTTTTTACAAGACGCAGCGGATAGTAGGACATTTTGGATTTTCTAAGCCCCTCTATTCCCATGTCCTCCTCTCTGTTGACGAATTTCACCGCGTCGGTGACGTGCCGCTTCAAAAAAGCGTTGGTCGTCGCCTCGTACACTCCCGAAATATCCCGCAGACATTTTTCCACGTGCACGAAAAGGGTGTCCCCCACAATGTCTCCTACGGTAAAGCCCACCGCTTCGCCGTCGATTTCCATATAGCCTGCGGGGTATTCGCCGTCGCGCCAGTTTTCCACAAGAAGCGCGACCTCGTTTTTGTCGTAAAAATAACTTGCCGTCAGGTCGTTTTTGCTGTATTTTTCAAGAAAAGCCAGCACCTTTTCCCTGTCCGCCTTTTTGAAGTCCTTAAACTCGGCTTGCGGATAGGTTTTGCGGAATTTGTTTATATGATTGCGTTTTGCGTTGTACTTTTTCCCCACAAGCTCGGTCAACGCGCGCGCGTCGTAGAGATAATCCGCCCATTTTTCCAGCTCGACGGGATTTTTCGCGTTGAGCCGTTTGCAAAAGAGTTCCACATATTCCTCGCCTACGCCGAAAAATTGCAGCTTGTCGCCCGTTTCGCGACAATGCTCGCGCAACAGCTCGACTCCGTTTTCGACGTCGCAAATCGGCATAAAAAAGTACTGCGCGCCGCTTTCGTCGCGCATTTTAAGAAAAAGCGTATCCCGGCAAAGCGCGTAGCGGTAGTCGAAGTAATCGCTCCACATGGTAAGCACCAGCGGCGAATAGCCGCACATCTGATGCGGACAGGCGTAGAGATAGGGTTTGAGTAAGTCGATGTTTTCCTGAGTGATTTTTTCAAATTTCATAACATTTTTTTGTCGGAACCGTAAAATCCGCAACAATCGCAAATTTTTTGTCTACCTTTTTTGGCGCAAATAATTTTTGATTGACAAACCGACGGTTGTCGTATAATATATTTAAAAAGTATTCGGTTTGCTTTCCGTTTTTTTGACTGCTACCGTATAATACCACGCCAAACCGAAATTCCGGAGTAAATTATGATAAAATTTTTTGCCGACAGCACAATGGACATCTCGCCCGAGGACGTAAAAAAATACGATATTACGCTCGTACCCATCACCGTTATTCTCGGTGACACGCCTTACAAGGACGGCTATGAGCTCAACCCGGAAAAAATTTACGATTACGTAAAAGAAACGGGCAATCTTCCCAAAACCTCCGCCTGCAACGCCGAAACCTACAAGGAGTATTGGCAGCCCGCCTTGGACAGAGGAGACGAGATTATTCACTTCAGTTTTTCGGGAGACATGTCGACCAGCTGCGCCGCGGCGACGACGGCTGCGGGAGAACTCGACGGAGTTTCCGTGATTGACACCAAAAATCTTTCTACGGGAAGCGGACTGCTGCTGATGTACGCCTGCGACCTCAGAGAGGCGGGAGAAACAAAGGAGGAAATCGTGCGCAAGGTGTCGTCGAGAGTTCCCTCCGTTCAGGCAAGCTTTATTATCGACAAACTCAATTATCTCTATAAGGGAGGCCGCTGCTCGGGAGTCGCGCTCTTTGCCGCAACCGCGCTCAACTTGAAGCCCTGCATAAAAGTCAAGGACGGCAAAATGATTGTCGGCAAAAAATATATGGGCAGGCTTGGCGGCGTCTTGGAAAAATACGTAAACGACATTCTCAACGAGTTTGACAATCCCGATTATACGCGCATATTCGTGACGCACACCAAATTCCCTCCCGAATTGGTGGAGGCGGTGAAAGCCCGTCTCAAACAAACCCCTTTCAAAGAAATCATCGAAACAACCGCAAGCTGCACGATTACCAGCCACTGCGGGCCTAACACGTTGGGTATACTCTACATCAACGACGGCGGCAAGGTAGAATAAACAAGTTTAAATCCCGCTTTAAAGCGGGATTTTTTTACAGATTGAGATTAACGATATTTTCAGTCATCTTTCCTATTTTTCTGTCAATCAGGTCCAATACTCCGCTTCTTCTGAAACTGAAAATACCCTCCTCCGACACAATAACGTGGTCGGAAAGCCCCATGCCCAGCTGTCTGCAAACGGCAAGCAGGTTTGCCGTGAAACGCGCGTCCTCCGAGCTTGGCTGCGCGTTGCCCGACGGGTGGGAATGGCAGACCGCAACGGCTGCGGCGTTGAAGCCGAAAGCGCGCTCGACGATTTCCCTGACCGTAGCCGAAACGAAGGTGGGCGAGTTCTGCGAAATTTTGACCGTACCGAGCAGTCTGCTTTTGACGTCAAGGCAAAGCACGTGCATTTCTTCGGTAACGGAACCTTTCAGCAACGCCGACGCAATCTGCGGCAGCCTGTCTACCGTGCACAGCTCGTTGCGTCCTATCCTTTTGCTTCTCTCGTAATACCTGAAAAACTCTCGCCACATACTGAGCGTAATGGCGCTGCTTCTGCCCATGCCCTCCACCTTTTCAAGCTCGGTGTAAGGCGCTTCGAGAACGGCGGCAAAGCTGCCGAAACGGTCAATCAGGCGGTGGGCGAGAGCGTTGGTGTCGCTGTAAGGGAAGGATTTGTACAGCATAACCTCCAATACCTCGTGCGGCTCGAAGTTTTCCATGCCCTCGTTGACGAATCTGTTTCTCAGTCTCGTTTTGTGTCCGATATTGTCGCTTTGGATTTTCATAATAAACCTCTGACAAAATGATAGCATATCGCCGCCTTTTTGTGTATAATAATCGCGTAAGTTTCTTTTTAATCGGAGGTTTCGATGGACAGAAAACAAATATTGGATTCCTTAAAAGCTGAAATGATCGATACGCTTCAAAAGGTTCTGCGCTTTGAAACGGTCACCACGGACGCGCTGCCGGGTATGCCCTTCGGCAAAAACAACGCGGACTGCCTTGCATATGTTCTGAAAAAAGGCGAGGAAATGGGATTTAAGTCCTACAACTGCGACAACTACGCGGGACATCTCGATTTTGCCGCCGACGACAAAAACGCGGAGGTGTTCGGCGTTTTGGGACATCTCGACGTCGTGCCCGTAACCGAGGGTTGGATTGCCCCTCCCTTCGGAGGCGAAATCATAGACGGCAAAATTTACGGAAGAGGCACCATGGACGACAAGGGCCCCATGATTGCCTGTCTTTACGCCGCAAAAGCGCTCAAAATGAGCGGATTCCGTCCCCGCCGCACGCTGCGTCTGATTTTCGGCTGCGACGAGGAAAACAATATGGCGTGCATAAAATACTACAAAACCAAGGTAAAAATGCCCGACCTCGCCATATCTCCCGACGGCGATTTTCCCGTCATAAACGTGGAAAAGGGAATTTACGCCATGGAGCTTGACGTAGGCAAGGTGTCCGACGCGGTTTTGGACATTTCGGCGGGGAGCCGCACCAACGTCGTGCCCGACCTGTGCACCGCTCTGGTGGACAAAAGCCTTGACTTAAAGCCGCTTGAAAAGTTCAACGTCGAAGTCAAAGAAGCCGACGGCAGAATACAGCTTTTGACGCGCGGCAAATCCACTCACGGCGCCATGCCGCACACCGGTGTAAACGCTACGTGGGAAATGTTCCGCGCTCTGTCCGCCTGTCTGCCCGACGACAAAACTCTTGCGTTTGTCGCGGAAAAAATGTGCCGCGACGTCAACGGAAAAGCGTGGGGATTCCCGCTCGAGGACGAGGTGAGCGGCAAAATCACCCACAGCATAGGCGTGGTGAGCCTCAAAAACGGCAATCTCAAAATCAAGCTGGACGTAAGATATCCCGTCACCTACAAAGACTCTTTTGTCGCGGAAGCAATGAAGAAAAACAGCATAGACAGCTTCAAAATAGAAGAGGGACACATCAAGCAGCCTTTGCACGTAGACGCCGACAGTCCCCTCGTCAAAGGTCTGTTGGAGGTTTACAACAAGGAAATGAGCTGCGACGCCAAGCCCATCGCAATCGGCGGCGGCACCTATTCGAGAATGCTGCCCATGTGCGTGGCTTTCGGTCCGTCTTTCCCCGGCGACACGCAGGTGATTCACGAAATAAACGAATACGTGTCCATAGACAGGCTTATGCAAATGGCTCATATCTATCTCGAAGCCTTCGCCAAAATGTGCGGCTGAAAAATCAAAACAAACAAAGGGAGCGTCTTCCGCTCCCTTTTCTTAATTTTCAACGAAATTTTAAATCTTTACGTGCTTACCCTTTTTTGCAAGCAGCCAATTCATAAGAGTCATGAGCGCCAGCCAGACAACGCCTATTGCCAGCGCAAGCGGCACAGAGGTGCCCGAGCCAAGCACGGCCTCCATTGCAAATCCGAAAGCCAGACTGAGAACATAAGTCAAAAAACAGCTGCCGCCCCACCAGGTGAACAGAGCAAATTTGCATTTAAAGCCGTCAAGCAGTCCCAGCGCGCCCCAAAGCAAACCGCCTATTCCCGCGCAGAACACGCAATAAACGGGAGTGCAGCCGCGCTTTGACGCGATAAAGCCCAGAAAAGTGATTAAAACGACGGAGACGAGCACAAAGCCCGCCGACAGCAGCCAGAACAGAAGCGTTTGTCCGTCCTCCTTTATGTCGCGGAAAACGCTGCCCAGCAGCAGAATTCCCGCCCAGCCGATGCCGCCGACTATGCCGCCTTCCAAAACCCATTCGCTTATCCCGAAGCCGTTGTGCTGATAGACCACGGTAAGCGCCGCGTAAGCCGCCGCAACTACGGCAAGTCTGCCCCATTTTCCCGTTTTGACAAAGGGAAGCGCCAAAAGTCCCGCAAGTCCTATGTTTTGAAGAGTGTCCCAGGCAAAGCCGTATTTAGACGTTTCGTACAGAATTTGCGTACCGAAGGCCTGTCCGATTTTCTCGCCCAGCCCGCACAGCGCGAAAAACAGCGCCGCCAAGCCCAAAGCCGCCGCGATATATCTGAACACCGCGCCGCACACCTCGCCGAAACGACGGTTTTTGACAAACTGACTTACAAAGAGAACCAAAAGCGCGGCAATGAGCACAAAGGACGCCAAGCCGAAAAATTTGTCGGCAAACTGCATTTCGCTCCACTTTCCGCCGAACATATCGGGCAGGCAGGACACGCCGTCGACAACCGCGCCGAAGCCCGTCAACGCGGCGAACCGCACTCCGAGCTGAAAGCAGGCGCGCGTTGCGCCGTACATTTGTTCCCTGCGCTTGAAGCTCGAACAGAAGGTAAGACCGATGACGAAAATAAACAACGGCGCGAACACGTCCGCAAACGCTATGCCGCTGTAACCGCCGTTGACAAAGTGCGCGTTGCCCGCTACAACCTGCCAGCCGGACGCACCGTGCCCGTACAGTCCCGCGATTGCCTTGAACGTGTCGCCGAACATGGAAAGCAGCACGGAACCCACCATAATGAAAATGCAAATTCCCCTCATGCGGTCGATTGACAAAACGCGGCTGTCCGCGCCTGTCGGAGAATCGGCGTTTTTCTCCGCCGACAAGACGTTTTCGTAAACTTCGCTGTTTTGTATTCCGTCGTTTTTCATATCCTTTAATTTATCTCTCCTTAAAAAAATTTTATACCGACTGCGCCTTTTACGCGCAAACTCAGATTTTGTTTACCCCCGTTTTTTTCGCCGCAAGTGCGACTGCCTCCGCCACTGCGGGAGCTACCCTTTTGTCAAGCGCGTCGGGCAGGATATATTCCTCCGACAAGCCGTCCGCGGCAAGTCCGGCTATGGCGTGCGCCGCAGCCACCTTCATTTCCTCGTTTATTTCGCGCGCCCTGACGGCAAGAGCTCCCTTGAACACTCCGGGAAAAGCCAGCACATTGTTGATTTGATTGGGAAAATCGCTTCTTCCCGTGCCTACGACGCGCGCGCCCGCGGCTTTTGCCGCGTCGGGCATAATTTCGGGCACGGGGTTTGCCATTGCCATAACAATCGCGTCGGCCTTCATTGAGCGGACCATATCCTGCGAAAGAATATTCGGTGCGGAAACACCGACAAAAATGTCGGCGCCTTTAACCGCGTCGGCAAGCGTTCCTTTGCGGTTTTCTCTGTTTGTAAGACGCGCTATTTCGCCGAAGCGAACGTCCCCGCCGTGCTGCTCCCTGTTGATTATGCCTGCTTTGTCGCACATAATTACGTCGCCCGCGCCCGCCGAAAGCATAAGTTTGGCGATAGCCGTGCCCGCGGCTCCCGCGCCGCACACCGCGATACGGCAATCGGAAAGACTTTTGTCCACGACTTTAAGCGCGTTGAGACAGGCGGCAAGCACCACTATGGCGGTGCCGTGCTGGTCGTCGTGAAAAACGGGTATATCGAGTTTTTCTTTCAGCTTTTTTTCTATTTCAAAGCAGCGCGGCGCGGAAATATCCTCCAAATTTATTCCGCCGAAGCTGCCCGCAAAAAGCGAAACGGCGGAAACTATCTCGTCGACGTCCTTGCTCGACACGCACAGAGGAATCGCGTCCACTCCTCCGAACTCCTTGAACAGCACACATTTGCCCTCCATGACGGGCATACCCGCGAGCGCTCCGATATCGCCAAGCCCGAGCACCGCGCTTCCGTCCGTGACCACAGCCACGGTGTTGAAGCGGCGCGTCAAGGCAAAGGACCTGTCAGGCTCGTCCCTGATTTCCAGACACGCCTGCGCCACTCCCGGCGTATAGGCAAGCGACAAATCCGTTCTCGTTGCAAGCGGCACTCTCGAAACCATTTCTATTTTGCCCCGCCACAACTCGTGCATTTTAAGAGACTCTTTCATGTAATCCATTTTTCGTTTTCCTTTTAAGGCTTAAAACGCGGTTCGGACTTGCGCCGCGCTTTTGCCGTTTTATATTATACAACCGCTTTAATCCGAGGTCAAGCGCGGAAACGCTTTCTTCGCGCAAGCTAAAACGTGTCAAACCTTGACTTTTGGGCAATCATGTATTATCATAAAGTTTATGGACAATATAAGCGTAGAAAAAAAATGGAACAAAATCTGGCAGGAGTCCGGATTGTACAAATTCGACAAAAACGACACCGCGCGCAAGCATTACGTGCTGGAAATGTTTTCTTATCCGAGCGGCGCAAAGCTCCATGTAGGGCATTGGTACAATTACGCATTGAGCGACAGCTACGCGCGCTTCAAAAAAATGCAGGGCTTCAACGTATTCGAGCCTATGGGCTTCGACAGCTTCGGACTGCCCGCCGAAAACTATGCGATAAAGACGGGTATACACCCTCAGGATTCCACGCTTAAAAATATAGAAATCATGGAAGAACAGCTCAAAAACATGGGAGCAATGTTCGATTGGGACGCGGAAGTCAAGACCTGCATGCCCGACTACTACAAATGGACTCAGTGGATGTTTTTGAAGCTGTACGAAAAGGGGCTTGCTTACAGAAAGGAAGCGCCGGTAAACTGGTGCCCCTCCTGCAATACGGTGCTTGCAAACGAACAGGTTTCAGACGGCGAATGCGAGCGTTGCCACAGCACGGTGGTGAAAAAAAACCTTACTCAGTGGTTTTTCAAAATTACCGACTACGCGCAGGAGCTGCTGGACGGTCTTAACGCGCTGGACTGGCCGGAAAAGACCAAGCTGATGCAAAAAAACTGGATAGGCAGGTCGGAGGGCGGCGAAATAGAATTTGTCGTAGACAATGCCGACAAAGACGCTTTCCGCGTGTTCACGACGCGCGCCGACACGCTTTTCGGCGTGACATACGTCGTTCTCGCGCCCGAGCATCCGCTTGTCGACAAGATTACCGCGCCCGACCGCAGGCAAGCCGTCGAGGAATACCGTCTTGAAACATCCAAGGTCAACGAAATAGAGAGACTTTCCACCGCAAAAGAAAAAACGGGCGTTTTCACGGGGGCTTACGCCTTCAACCCGATAAACGGCGACAGAGTGCCGATACTTATCGGCGACTACGTGCTCTACTCCTACGGCACGGGCTGCGTTATGGGAGTGCCCGCCCACGACGAAAGGGATTTCGTGTTCGCCCAAAAGCACGGCTTGCCGATTAAACGCGTCGTTTGCGGCGCGGAGGGAAAGGACGACTTGCCCTTCACCGAATACGGAGTCATGACAAACAGCGGTGAATTCGACGGCATGACAAGCGAGGAGGGACGCCGCGCGGTTGTGGAAAAGCTGGCGCGTAAAAACAAGGGCGAACTGAAAGTGAATTACCGTCTGCGCGATTGGCTTGTTTCGCGTCAGAGATATTGGGGCGCGCCCATACCCGTAGTTTACTGCGAAAAATGCGGTACGGTGCCCGTACCGGAAAAGGAGCTGCCCGTGCTGTTGCCCTACGACGTGGATTTTCGTCCCGACGGCGAAAGTCCTCTCAAAAAGCACAAGGGCTTTATGAATACGACCTGCCCCCGCTGCGGCGGCAAAGCCGTGCGCGAAGCGGACACGCTGGACACCTTTGTGTGCAGCAGCTGGTATTTTTTGAGATACGCGGACAGCAAAAACGACAAAGCGCCCTTCGACAAGGAGACGGTAAACAAAATTTTACCCGTAGACAAATATATCGGCGGCGCGGAGCACGCCTGTATGCACCTGTTGTACGCGAGGTTTTTCACCAAAGCGCTAAGGGACATGGGCTACCTCAATTTTGACGAACCGTTTTTGTCTCTCGTGCATCAGGGCACCATACTCGGTCCCGACGGAACCAAAATGAGCAAGTCCAAGGACAACGTAATCAGTCCCGACGATTGGGTAAACCTTTACGGCAGCGACGCGCTGCGCGTTTATCTCGGCTTCGGCTTCAATTACGTCGAGGGCGGCCCCTGGAACGACGACGGCATAAAGGGCATAGTAAAATGGCTTGAAAGGGTGGAGCGCGTCGTACTCAACGCCTTCAAAAACCGCGACGAGGGCGGAAGCGGCAGCGACGACGGCGAGCTTCTCTACGTCCTAAACTCCACAATAAAGGCGGTAACCGACGACTACGACAAATTTTCCTTCAACACGGCGGTAGCAAGGATGATGGAGCTTGTAAACGCCATGAACCGCCTTTCCGACAAGGGCGGCGCGAGCGGCACGGTTATGGCGGACTGCGCCAACGCGCTTGTCAGACTGCTTGCCCCTCTCGCTCCGCACATCGCCGAAGAATTGTGGGAAAACATCGGAGAAAAATTCAGCGTTTTCAACGCGCCCTTCCCCGTGTGCGACCAAAGCAAGCTCCAAAAACAGAGCGTTGAGCTGGCAGTTCAGATAAACAGCAAAATCAGAGGCAAAATCAACGTAAGCGCCGACGCGGACAAAGCGGAAATAGAAGCTGCGGCTTTGAACAATCCCGAAATTGCCGCGCTTCTTGACGGCAAAAGCGTCAAAAAGGTAATAATCGTACCCAACAGGCTTGTCAATCTGATAGTTTAAACGATTTAAACTGCCGCAGGCAGCATAAAATAAAATTAACATACGGAGGTTTCTCAAATGAAAAAAGCATTGCAAAAAATCGCCACCGTAGCATTGGTCATCGTCGGCTTTCTCGTCACGCTTTTCCTGCTGCTGGTGACGCTCGGTGCGTTTGACTTCGCCGCCTACATAGACGGCAACCGCGTAGTGCACAGTTTGGTTATCGTGCTTGCAATCATCTACACCGTGCTCGGCGTTTATCTTGTAATAGAAATTTTTGCGGGCGACTCGGGACTTTCCACAATGGTGCTTTATTCCGACAACATGAACGCCGTTTCCACCACCTCCCGCGTGGTGAGACGGCTTGTAAGAAAGGCCGCAAAGTCTTTGGACGTGGTAAGAGTCAAAAAGCTGATAATCACTCAGGACGACAAGCCCGGCTTCAAGCTTGGAGTTCAGATAAAAATCAGCGGGCAAGAGGTAAGCTCGACAACGGAAAAGCTGCGTTATCTCATAGCCACCGCCTGCAAGGACATCTTGGGAGTCACGTTCAACTCCATACACATCAAGGTAGTAAAACTCGAAAACTCCTACAAGCCCGACGTAGAGGGCGCGGAGAAATTCGCAAAGGCCGAGGAGCAGAAGGAAATGTGCAAGGAAGCCTGCGAGCTTGTAAGCCCTCCTCCGACGGAGGAAACCGCAGACTTCAAACAGGCGTCCGAAACGCTTGAAAACGCCGCAGTCACCGCTTTTGAAAACGACGACGCCGAGCAGACGGAAGAAAGGGAGCAATCCCAAGCCGATTCGGCAACGGAAGAAACGGGCGAATCCGAAACGGAGGAAACGGCGGACTGACCGCCCGACATTAAAAACAGACAAAAATTCGACGCACACCGCGTCGGATTTTTTAAAACACATTTCCGCACAAAACAAAACAGACCTGCCGACTCATCGGCAGGTCTGTTTTCGTTGCTCGCCCGAAAACTCTCGGGCAATAAAAGGAGTAGTATTATTGCGCTTTTTGCACCGTGTATTCCGCAAGCGATTCGTCCGTAGCCGCCTTGCTCACAACCGCTTCATAGCCGTCCGCCACAAAGCTGCCGCCGAGCGCGTCGTCGCCGTCCGCGGGGTTTTGTCCGACAAAGGTTCCGCCGTAGACCTTGATATAACCGCTTGCTCCCGTCGTCTGCTGCACGTTGAGCACGAAATATTTGCCTTGATAGTCTTTTTCGCTTGCAAACCTGCCGCCGTAAATATTGACAGTGGAGTTTGTCCTGATTGATACTGTGGAGTTGCCCTCGCCTTGCGCGTCGCCTCCGACGTTGTAATTGCCGCCGTAAATATCAAGCGTGGCTCCGCTTTCGACGCGCAGCGCCTGATTGTCTCCTCCGCTGCCGCCGTAGATGCCGCCCGTCTGTTCTTCCGACGAATCAATCAGAGTGACTTTCGCGTCGGAGCCGCTGACAACAACGGCGTAACCCGTGCCGACGTTTGAAACGGTAAAGCCGTTGAAGTCTACGGTGAGCGTGCCAGAAACGACAAGTCCCGTCGCGGCGCTATCCGCCTCGCCTACCTCGACGTCTTTGAGCAGAACAACCGTTTTGCCGTTTGCTTCGGCGTATTTGACGGCGTTTTCAAAGGTATCGAACCATGCGTTTGAAACGCGCGCCTCGTATGCGCTGTAAGCGGCAGTTTCGTCCGCCGCCGCGCCGTCAACCGTGACAGACGCGCCTTCCGCCGTTGTGAAAACGAAATAGAATCCGTTTTCTTCGGCGTCGGTTGAGGACGGCTTGCCGTTGTAGAACTTGCAGCCCGACACAACAACCGTGCCCGTCGTCTTGTCGGCGTCGCCGTTGCCCGTCACGGCAAAGGCAAAGCCTTCGGTGCAGCTTCCGTTGCTGTTTTTCACTGATAACTGTTCGGCCGTGCCAATCAGCGTGCAGCCCGTGATTGTTGCGTCGGTGTGTTTTACTTCAATCGCGGTCGTGCCTGTCACCGTGCTGTCTGTGATTGTCAGCTTTTGTCTGTTTCCGGTGGCTACCGAATTGGAAACGTATATACCGACGTCGCCCGTCGAGACGATTGTCGAATTGTTGATTGTGATTTCCGCAGGGGAGGTGCTGCCGTTCATGTAAACCGCACTGTAAACGCCCTCTATATAGCACTCGTCAAGGGTAAGGTAAATCCTGCCGCCCGCCGAAACGTTGCTCATGAACAGAGGAGAGTCCTCGCTCGTTACGGTTACCTTGCTCATGGCAAGGCTGCCCGTGCCGTGCACTCTTATGCCCCAATAAACCGAGCCGCCCGTTTCGTCGTTCACCATGTTTACCGTTCCGTTTTTGAGGACGAGCTTGCCCGCGTTCACTGATATCGCTTCTCCGTTCTGCGGATTGCTTCCCGTGCCACTGCCCGTATACAAAAGCGTTTTTCCGTTGAGGTCAACCGTGACGGTTTTGCTTTCGTCGTCAAGCGTAACGAGATACTCCGCGCCCGAAGCCGACAAATCCTTGGCGACGACGACCGTTTCGTCGTCCTCGGCGGCATCCACCGCCTGTTGCAGCGTCATGTAGTAACGCGTGCTTTGGTCGTCCTCGATTGTCGCCTCCGCGCTGTCGACAATGATTTCTCCGTTATAAACAGCGCTCTTGCCCAAGGTGATTGAAATCTTTTCAAGCGCCTCTTTGCCGTTGTTTTGCAAATTTGCCTGATAGAAAGCTCTTGCTCCCTGCAACGTGCCGCCGTTGATTTCCACGCTCAAATCAAGCTTGGTTGTGTGCTGCACTGCCGCGACCGCCGCGCCCAGCGTGGTCGCGCCGTTGCCGTTGGGGTCAGACTCGAACGGGTCGCCGTTGCCTATCATTGTGCCGCTGTTGACAACCAGCTTGCCCGCGCGCATTTCGATTGCCGTTGCGCCTTCAATTTCACCGCTGTTGACGGTCATCTCGCCGTACTGAGGATGATATATCGCCGTGAGCTCTCCGCTGATTTTGCCGCCGTTGATTGTTATGGAAGTGCCGTGACTATTTCCGTTGCCCTGTATAGCAGCATAAGTGCATTTTGAAGTGATGTCCGCTTCCGTCACAAGAACCGCATTCAAAACGTTGTTGTCCGTTTTGTTTTGAGGTACAAGGAAAACAGGCACATATGTGTGGGAAATCACCGCAAGCCCGCTTCCGAGTCTAAGCGTCGCGACTTTGTCCTGAGACAAAGGCTCTATTCTAAAAGCGAATCCCTGACTCGTCGCATTGACGTCAATAAGACCGTTGTCCACCGTCAGGCTTCCCTCGTTAAGCCAAAAAACCTTTTGTGCGGCGCTGTAAATGCTGTGACCGTTCATGTCAAGCGTCACAACCGCGTCGCGCGCCAAAGTCAGACTCATCTCCGACCTTGCTTCCTCGGTTCCGAAATCGGCGCCGAGTACGATTGTCAGGTTGCTCAGAGCCTCGTTGGCAAACAACGCTGCGAGCTGCTCCGCCTCGGTAACATTTCCGTAAACCCACTCGCCGTCGCCCTCGATGCTTGTTTGCTCGGCAAGCTCGCCGTAAACCTCTACTCTGCCGTTGTTTACGATTTTGCCTTCCACTACCGCGCCTCTTACCACCAAAGTCGCGCCGGCTTCAATCACAAGCGTATTGCCGTCGTTGAGCCAGAACGCTACGTCGCTTTCGACGGTCAGCGTAGCCCCCGCTTTAATCGTAAGCGTGCCTTCGGCTTTGACGTAAAAATCTTGGTCTACAATCGCCGTCAGGTCGCTTTCGACAGAGTAATTCTCGGTCGTGCTGTTTATGTCGTACCATCTTTCGTCCTGCACTGCATAGGTGCCCTCCAACGGCTCGCCGAAGTCCACCGTCAAAGTGTCTATGCCGCCTCTGAGGACGAAAGGAGTTTCAAAGCTCTCGTCGATTTCCCAATTAGAAATACTGAAATCGTTGGCTTTGTCTTGGGGGTCGGCTTCCGTTTGCGCGAAATACGTATTGTACAAACTTACCAAAGCCATACCCATGAGATTTCTCTCGGTTATGTTACTGCTTTCGATATAACCTCCGCTTACGGAGATTTTGTTGCCGTACGAGCGGACGACAATACCGCCCTGCCACGCGCCGGTTTTGCCATCCTCGACGGTTGTCAGCATTGTGCAGTCGGTAAAAGTCAATTCCGCTCCGTTGTAATCCTGCTGCACAACGACAATGCCGTATCCCTCGTCGGAAATGGACCTGCCCACAAGCTCGGCGCCCTGCGCGTTCACAACCGCGCCCTTGTTGCTCTTGATTCGGTCGACCGTCCAGTCGTTGGCGGTGAACATAATCGCCGCCCAGCCCTGAACCGTGCCGCCGTTGACAGACAGCTCTACGCCGCTTGCGCCGACAGTCACGCCGTAATAACGGGCTACGATTTCACTGCTGTTTATGACAACCGATGCGTTGTCGGCAGCAATCGAAACGCCTCTCTTGACGTTCGATATGCCTGTGTTGTCCAACGTGAGCTTTGCGCCTGTCGCGGCGGAATCAAAGTAAATTCCGTTGTAATCGATTTTGCCTGCAAGAGCAATGTTTTTGAACGAAACCTCTATGTTTGCGCCTTTTATCGTAACAAAATGCGCGTCCGCATTTACCGTGAGGGTTACGTCCGCCGCCGTGCCGACAACGGAAACGGAGCTTGTGATTTCAAAGGGAGCGACTTCAAACGACGCGCCGATTCTCCACTCGTCGCCGTCCTTTTGCTCTGCGACGGCGTAACTGAATTCATCCGCGGTAGCAATCGTCTTTGCCTTTGCAATCTCCGCCATTTTCGCCTGCGCCGCGCTTACCTTTTCCTCGATTTGCGAGACGTCGGTCACGGTTGCAAGCTCGGTTTCAAGCGCGTCCAGAATGTCAAGGATTGCCTGCCAGTTTGCCGCGGAATAATCTTCCTCCGCATAATCCGCAAGACAGTTTTCCACTATGTTGACTACCGCGCTGTCGACAAAATCGAACCAGGCGATTTTGCCGTACTGCGAGTCTATACCGAGTGTGACGCTTTGCGTCGTCGTATTCCAGAGATAAATCGAGAAATACGTTCCGTCCTCGATTGCGCTCACAAACGTGCCGCCCGTCACAACGGCATTGAAGTCGTTGTTGCCGTCGCCCGTAGGTCTGCTTGTCGTATTGTCGTTGACGTACATTTCCACGTTGAACAGCACCACGCTGCCGTCGTATACCGCAACACCGCCGGGCTTTTTGGTAAGCGCTTTAAACTCTGTCGCAGTGGACTCCAACGTGCCGCCGGAAATTTCGATTTCGCCCATGCGCGCGTCGATTGCCGCAAGTCCCTTGATGTGTCCGCCGGACACGGTCAGGCTGCCCTGACTCGGCATATAAATCGCAACGTCCTCCGTGCTCGTCGCGGAACCGCTCTTGACGGTAATATCTGCCGCGGGAGCAAGGTTGTTGCCCGAAATTGCAAACCAGGTGGCGGTGATTTCGCCGCCGTCCAAGGTAAACGCACTGTTGTAATAAACCACAACACCGTAGGTGTCGGACTTGATTTTGCCTGCGTGTACGGTCGCGGAGCTGCCGTTTCTCAGGTTGATGCCGAACACGGAGTCGTCCTCTGTCACGTACTGACCTTTGGCTATGATTTCGCCGCCCCACATTTCTACTTCCGCATTGTCGGCGTAAACGGCGTAACCCACATTGCTTGCGCCGTTGCTCCAATAAGCGGAGTTGTCAACCTCGATTGTGCCGCCGTTTATTTCTACAACGGCTTTGTCGGCGTCAGAGCCAATGGCTATTATGCCGGCGTAGTCGGACTTGATTTTGCCCGATTTGGCTGCGCTGCCGTCGCAAAGAGTGAAGCTCGCGCCTCCGTTGACCTTGACCGCCGCGTGGGTTCTGTCCTCAAGGACAAGACCGAAACCGTTGAGGTCTAGCGTCAGGTCGTAATTTACCTCTATGTATGCGCCGGAAATATTTGCCGTGAGGATAATCTTAGAATATTGCGCCTCGACAGCCGCTTTCAGCGAATCGGCGTCGTTGACCTCCGTTACGTCTGCTTTGACGTTGTCGAGCGCGGTTTTCGCGTTTGCAAGCGCAGTCGCAACGTCCGCAACGGACTGAGCAGCGCTTATCGCCGAAACTCCGCTGTCGTCTGCAACGCTTGAAGCGACGTTTCGAAATAATAAGCCTTGTTGAACGCGTCGAAATACTCTTTAAGCTCGTCTTTCGCAGCGCTCTTTGCGGCTTCCAACTCCTCCGCGTCCGTTTTCACGGCTGCCATAGCGGCTATTGCCGCTTGCTTGGCGGTATCCACCGCGCTTGTAGTCTTGCTCGCGTCGATAGCCGTCAAGCCGTCGTTGTAAGCCTGTTCCAAAACGCTCCAATTGATTGTGTAGTCGCTCTGAGAATATTTGGCTTTTTCCGTTTCAAGCTCGGACTTGGCGGCTGTTTTGGCTTCGGCAAGCAAAGTCGCGTCGTTTTTGACCGCAGCCATTGCCGTGACAGCCTCGTTTTTGGCGGCTTGCGCAAGCTCTATTGTCGCCGCGTTTTCTATTGCCGTCAAACCGCTGTTGTAAGCGCTTTCGAGCTGACTCCAATTGGCGGTGTAGTCCGTCTTCTTGTATTTCTTGTACTCCGTTTCAAGCTCGGACTTGGCAGTCGCTTTGGCTTCGGCAAGCAGAGTTGCGTTGTTTTTGACCGCTGCCATTGCTGCTATTGCCGCCTCGCCCGCTTCTGCGGCGGCGTCGGTCTTGGCCGCTGCTTCGATTGCGGCAAGTCCGTCCTCTTTGGCTTTGACAAGAGCAGTCCAATTGTCAACGGTATAATCCTGCTCGTTGTATGCGGCAAACGCCTCGTTGACAGCCTGTTTGGCGGCTGCTTTTGCGTCCGCAAGGATTTGAGCGTTGGTCTTGATTGCCGCCATTTCGGCAATTGCCGTTTCAAGCGCGGTTTCTACCGCGTCGACTGTCCTTGCGCCGCCGATTGCGCTCAACCCCGCGTTGTATTTGTCTGTGAGCAACTCGTAATTCGCATTGGTATAATCCGTAGCCTTGTACTTTGCATACTCACTGTTCAATCGGTCGGTTGCCGCAGTTTTGGCTTCGGCAAGCAGAGTCGCGTCGCTTTTGACGGCAGCCATCGCATCCGTCGCCTTTTGCAAAGCGGAGTTCACCGCCTCGATTGCAGCGGCGGCATTGATTTCGGTTTTGCCGTCGTTGTAAGCCTGTTCCAGAACGCTCCAATTGGTTGCATAGTCGTCCTGAGAATATTCGGCTTTTGCAGCATCCAGCGATGCCAACGCGGCTGTTTTTGCGTCGGCAAGCAGGGTTGCGTTGTCTTTGACCGCCGCCATAGCGGTTATTGCCGTCTGCTTTGCCGTGTCGACTGCGGAAACGCTCGTCGCAGCCTCAACTTCATTAAGTCCCCTGTTGTAAGCTATTGTCAACTCCGTCCAATTTGCGGAGGCGTAGTCGTCCTCGTCGTAAGCCTTGAAAGCCGCCTCGATTGCAGCTTTTGCTTCCGCTTTTGCCTGCGTCAAAGCCTCGACGTCCTTGGGCACGCAGGCAGCCATAGCGTCAAGCGCAGTCTGCTTTGCAGTGTTGACGGCGGAAACATCCGTCGCAGCCTCGATTGCCGCAAGACCGTTGTCGTAAGCCGCTTTGAGCGTTGCCCACGTTTGGGCGTCATAATCGGTCTCTGTGTATCCGTTAAATGCCGTTTTGAGCGCTTCCGTCGCGGCGGTCTTGGCTTCCGCAAGTTCGCGCGCCGTCGCTTCGGCTATTGTCTCCACAGCCGCCATGGCGTCGAGAGCCGTGTTCTTGGCGGACTGAATTGCAGCTTCCGTCAAGGCGGAGTCGATAGCCGCAAGACCGTCGTCCTTTGCCTTGGTCAGCTTAGCCCAATTTTCGGAGGTGTAATCGTCCTGCGAATATGTAGCAAAGCCGTCGTTCAAAGCCTTCTTTGCCGCGGTTTTCAAAGCCGCGTTTACGTTTTCTTCCGCGAGGGTGCCGTTGTTGACAATCTCGTCCGCGACAACAGCGCCGGTAACCGTACCGTTGTTTTCAAGCTTTTCGGCTACGACGTCGCCCGCCTGCGCGGACTCCGCTACGACAACCTGCGCGCCTGCGGCGTCAATCTTTTTGACCGTGCCGTCGGTAACGGTTATTTTGGTTTCCGCCTGAGACTCCAATGCGGTTACGTTCACCTCGGAGTTTTTGGAGGAAATTTCCACTTCGCCGCCCACCGCAACGTCCGAATGGGCTTCGACGCGCATAGCGCCCTGCGAAAGGTTTTCCACCGCCGCGCCGACAGCCTGCTCGGGTACGAGCACGGTTGCCGCCGAGCTTTCCGACATATTGCTTATTTCAAACCTGCCGCCTTTGAGGGTGAGCATAATGTCCGCTTCGGCGCCGCCGATTTTGAATACGCCCTTGAACACAAAGCTGCTTGCGGAGGTAACTACCGTCATCGCGTCCGCGCTTGTGGCGGCGGATGCGGGCAAATCGATGTGCGCGTTCCACTCCACGTGGCCTTGGGGCATATTTATATCTATTTTCTGCGCCTTGACCGTTTCGCGGCGGGCAAGAATCAGCGCCGTCGTGCCTACGACAAGCGTGCCGCTGCCGTCGGCGGACAGCGTCCCCTTGACCTCCAGCCCGAAGCCGTTGAGGTCTATTTTGTTGGGCGCGGCAACCTTTAAATCGCCGTTTACAACCACGTCGTCCATAAGGACTATCGTTTTTTCCTGACTTGTACCGGCAGCTTTGAGCAGCTCTTTTTCGCTGCGCACCGTTATAACGTCCTTGCCGCACGCGGTCAGCGAAACGGACAGCACGACGCCTACAACGGCTATGAGCAATGCCAAAACTATACCGATTGTCATCAGCCTTTTGCTTTTCATGTTTCTCGTTCTCCTTTTTTCTTATTTTTGATTCAAGGTTTCGCCCTCAAACAATTTTCTTTGTCTTTCCTCTTTGCGGCGCTGTCTTTCGAGCTTTTGTTCCAACTTGTCTCGACGCGCCTCAAAGCCTTCGTCCTTTTTGTCCGCTATGTTTCGGGAAATGGCAAGCTCGCACAGGCGCACCGCCTCCTGATAATTCTTTTCGCCCGCTTCTATTATTATCAGTCTTTTCAACGCGGGCACCTTGCAGTCCCTGACGTCGATTTTGTCAAAATTCAAAGACACGTCCTTTTTGCAAAGAGCCTTGCACTTGGCGAGATTTTCTTCGTCCGCCTTGCGATAAAAATACAGCACGTTAATCAGCTTGTTGTTCAGTTTTGTTCTCACGCGGTCGTCCCTGACCGTGCCCGCGTATCTGTCGTAAAGCTTTTCAAACGCGTCGGCGCTCAAAAGCTTTTTGTATTTGGCGTAGGAAACAAAAAAGTCTTTGAGAAAATCCTTTTCCTTTTCGTACAGCCCGAGCGGGTATTTCACCTTGGTTTTGAAGGACTCGGAGCCGTTGACTATGTAATACTCGAACGCGCGCGCGTCCTCCTCCGACAGCTCGGCGAGTATTTTTTTCGCAAACTCGGGCAGCAGG
>OKTL01000231.1_pt1 | contig 34101 bp, 26 predicted proteins | sample 1606211 | NCBI WGS metagenome assembly OKTL01 (sample SAMEA3879538, study PRJEB24766) | human gut metagenome | biome: human-associated habitat; feature: feces | place: USA | collected 1985/1987 | reverse complement strand
GAACGCCTTTTGAATTGCAAAATGATTTTTCAGTTGCTATACTGGGCTTATCAAATTTTTTTCGGGAGGACGTCGCAGTGACCGCACAGACAATACAAATCGGGAACAAACCTTGCCGCATTTACGGCGAGCCTCATGCAGAACACCTACTGCTCCAAATGACAGGCGAACACGAGTTGAAAAGCATGGAAAGCGAGGTTACCGCTATTGCACAGAGTGCGCACCGCTTTCTGTTTGCGGCTATTCCGGTGGAAAGCTGGAACGATGCACTTTCTCCGTGGGAAGCCCCTGCTGTTTGGGGGAAGCAGGGGTTCGGTGGCAATGCTGCGGACACCCTGCGCTTTCTGATGGAACAGGTCATCCCCACGCTGAAGCGGCAGTATCCTCTCCCGAAAAACGTCAAAATCATTCTGGGCGGCTATTCGCTGGCAGGGCTGTTTGCGCTGTGGGCCTCCACCCAGACTGATCTGTTCTACGGTATCGCTGCCGCCTCGCCCTCGGTGTGGTTTCCGGCCTGGATGGAGTATGAACAGCAGCACCCGATACAGGCACAGCGCGTTTATCTGAGCCTTGGCAACAAGGAAGAGCATACGAAAAACGCTGTCATGGCTGCGGTGGGTGATAACATCCGCACCCTGCACAGCCGACTTATAGAGCATGGCGCAGACTGCACCCTTGAATGGAACAGCGGCGGGCACTTCAAAAACGCTGACCTGCGCACGGCAAAGGCCTTTCGGTGGGTGATGGAGGAACACGCATATTAAACGAACAGGACTGCTCCACAGTGCAATGTGTGTGAAGCAGTCCTGTTTGCTTAGTAGGGATTTATATGTCTTTCTTGCCGAGCTGGATGTGGGACATCTCCGAAAGAACAGCTTTCTTTTCGTGTTCCTGTAAATACACAGGATTCAGTTTTGACTTCGTATATTTCAGATAGCTGTCAACAGTCTTTTGCATCAGCACAGCTGTAAAGTACCGCTCCCAACTGAAATATTGCTGGCTTTCCACATGATTTTCCGGCGATTTCAGAATCTCATCGACCTCTGTGTCTTCGAGCAATCCAGAGCGAAGAATCAACCATTCAAATGATTCTGGCAGGTAAATATGAGAATCCGGCTGGAGGGCAAGCAGTTGCATAATGCGCTCCATCTGCGAACCAAACGCCGCACCATCTGCAACCACCAGAACATTCTCCCCTGCACGGTCGGACAGCATTTTGAAAATGTTGGACTTTCCACCAGCAGATTCGCAGAAAATTCCGTTTTCGGCGCAAACAGCCTGAAAAAACTGGAACCCCGAATTGGAATCCTCTGTAATGATTGCCGTTGGTTTTAGTTTCTCCAGTCCCATCGGCTTTCCGTAAATTCGGAAAAACTCATTGTAGGTCTGTTTCAAGTCTCCGAAGTGTTTGGATGCCCGGATGCCGTAAATTTCCGTTACGCTGTACGGTAATGTTTCAAGTCCTTCCCGCGTGACGAGCACATAGTAGTTGTCTGTTTTCTGAATCGCTGCTGCAAATTCCTTTGAAGCAGTAAAAGCATTCCCTTCATCAATAAAAACGATACTCTGCGAAAGGTCGGAAAGCTGTTTTTCCCACTGCCGCCCAGAAAGAACAACGCAATCCTTCTCGCATTGCAGTTCTATTCCACTGTCCGGGCCTAGTTCCTCGTATTCCCGAATCATCTCCACGAGCGTTGTTTTTCCTGTGGCACTATCTCCACGCAAGATCGTGATGTTCCGGCGTATTTCAAAATCGAACTTGATTTTTCGGTTTTGTACAACGACCCGATATGCTCCTGTCATAAAAAATCCTCACACATAAAGTCCTGCAACGGGGACAAGTTCCCGCATGGAGTGAACGATCTGATTGGTGTTCAGGATGCGGATGGTAAATGTTCCATTTCCAAAATCCATGAGATGCCGAAGGTTGATGGTAACATCCCGATTTTCAGCGATTTTTAACAGCCATTTGGCACAGTTATCTCCACAGGTCGAAGCGTTGAACACCTTTTCCGGCTCGTTGGCTATCAAAATCAGGGTCTTTACTCCGCCCGACAACTGCACCGGGGGAATCTTCCCCAGCACCGGACTATCGATCACACCGCTGTCCAGTACAGTGGAATGGTCTACATCTTGTATCATCTCACGAGTAAGCGGAGCCGTGATCCACTCCTCTGCATAAGTGTTCTTAAAATAAACAGCGGTGTTGTAGATCACGTTCGGCATATCACCGTAAAAAACATTAAGCATATAAGCATCTTCTCCTGTTACATCGGTTGACACTTTTATTATCACCATTGTAAGCGTTTTTTCTAGTGAATGTCAACCTGTTTTTCATTCATTTCGGAGGGAGGGATAGTTTTCCACATGAACACACCCACACAGTTGAAAATCTGAGGTCACATCAAATGACGCCGGACTACTTCTATGGCCAGTCGGGCGAATTGTTCTCCTATTTCCGCATCCCCAGGGCAGCTTGACCATAGTCGCTTCGCTCCTATGGCTAGTTGTGTGCACTGCGTGCAGATTTATATTTGCCCGCCATGCGGACATTGCCATCAGTATGGGTTGGCAACAGCCCGATGAACTGGACACTACCCTCTCTATCTCGGATCGGCAGATGGTTTGTGGAAGTGGAAACCAGATAGCGAAAATGAGGACTGAACGCAAAAAGACCACCAGTCGGAAAGCGGCTGATGGTCTTGCTTACTTATGCTGTATCGTTGGTAGTTGTTTGATTTTATTTCCGACTTTGTTGCGTTCCAGTGAGAACACCATGTCTGGAGTGCGTTCAAGGAATCCTATATTATGCCGCCAGCTTGTTCCGCATTTGCAGTGGAACAGGCCAATGAACTGCTGTTTCATTTTGCGTCCGCAGTTCGGACAGATCCGTTTGCTGGCTCCCCTAGCCCCTCCGTTTAATATCGACTTTGTTTTCCTAATCGTGTTTAATGTATTTCGTGATCGTATCGATTAATTCCTCCATGTTAATCGGCTTGGAAATATGGTCATTCATGCCTGAATCCAGGGATTCCTGAATATCATCTATAAAAGCATTTGCAGACAAAGCGATAATTGGAATCGTAACTGCATCGGACCGCTCTACACCCAAGGCTCGAATGGCTTTTGCTGCTTGGTGTCCATCCATGTTTGGCATCATAATATCCATCAAAATAAAATCGTATGTGCCTCGTGGATGATTTTCAAACAAATTCACAACTTCTTTTCCGTCTGATGCGCGTGTTACGGTCATACCGGCATCTTCCAGGATTATCGTAGCAAGTTCAGCATTTAGATCATTATCCTCAGCCATAAGAACATGAGTACCCGTCAAATCTCTATGGAGATGTTGTTTTTGTTCTGATGGAATAACCTGTTCTGTCAACTCCAGTGGGATCTCCACTGTGAATGTAGAACCTACACCTTTTTTGCTCTCAACAGCAATGGAACCGCCCATCATATCCACATATTTTTTTGTGATGGCCATACCAAGACCGGTTCCCTTATATTGGGTTCTGGCATTCGCATTATCTTCTTGTGAAAACGGATCGAATAATTTTTTCTGGAACTCTTCGCTCATGCCAATACCGTTATCTCGAACAACATAACGAATTATGATATGTTTCTCATCCGCTCCTGGGTAACTGCTGATATCCAAAGTAATCTTTCCGCCGTCCTTTGTGAATTTCACAGCATTGCCAAGAAGATTCACCAAAACTTCTCGGATACGCGCAACATCCGCAAGGACATATGGGTTCTTTAGGCTTTCTCGATGTACTTCAAACTTAAGATCTCGATTATAAAGAAGTCCATTCATAATCGCCTGGACGTTATCTGTCAATTGAGTAATGTCCACTGGCTCAGGCGAAATCGTAACTTTTCCGCTTTCAATGCGACTAAAATCCAGAACGTCATTCAACAAAGAGAGAAGATGACTCGAACTTTTTTGAACTTTCTCCAAGCTATCATGAATATCTGAAACCGTGTTCTGGTGAAGCGCAATGTTTGTAAATCCAATAATGGCATTCATCGGCGTTCTGATGTCATGGCTCATACTAAGCAAAAACGCAGATTTTGCTCTGTTGGCAGCATCTGCTTCCTCAGCGGCGGTCATTAATAATTGTTTTTGTTTTTGCTCTTCTGCCTTGTTTTTCTGGTAAACATAATAGGTATATAGACAAATTAAAAGCAATACAGCTCCTGCGACTAAACCGCAGATGATGGAAATATGATTCGTCTTTTCAACCATTCCATAAGCTGATTGCATATCCATTTCAATGCAAAATGCGCCAATGATTTCTCCTGTCCCATCATGATTTGCTCTTACAGGATAGCAAGCTGTAAAAATTGGACCCCATGTTGTATCAATAATATCCTGAGAGTACACATTCTCCCCAGAAATAGCCCTATCAATATACGGAACCATTTCTTCCTCAATATAATCTCCAGGGTGTCTTACATCATCTGCATTCGGATCCAAACCGTCTACCACATAAACGAGTTTTCCTTCTTCATTTTTTTGAGCGGTGTAAATATATCGAGTAGAATTCAGTGTTCTAATTTCATTGAAATATGAAGAAATATCCTTATATAATTGCTTCTTTTCATCAGATTGATCTTTGATCTGATCAAAATCTTCTTGGCCGATTCTTCCATCCACAAGTTTGTGTACTGCATCTGCACTCGCTGTGTCACGTTTGATTTCTGTTTCAAGGGCAGTCCTAGTGTAAGAACTTTGCAGAATAAATGTGTACAACGCTATTACAAAAATTATCAAAAGCCCCGCAATCACAAAGATACTGCCTGTATTCTTCAGCCTAAGGAGTTTTTTCGAATTAATTCCTTCTTTTGTTTTCTTCATGCTGCTCATTCACATCCTCTAAATCCTAATTCACCAATTTTATCATAGCACATTTTCATGCAATCTTCAATATAGAAAAAGAAGCCACCACTACAGTGACTGCTCTTTACTAGCAACAAAAAAAGTCGCAGACCCGTTTGAATCTGCGACTTCTGGCGGAGATGGTGGGCATCCTCCCGCGGGCTAAGCAACAGCCCGCAGGGCTGATTGCTTGCGGTCTGCGGACCGCCGCCCTGTTCTCATCCGCACCATCTTTGCCGCAAAAAAGGCACCAGCCTGAGCTGATGCCTTTTGTTGGCGGAGATGGTGGGATTCGAACCCACGTGCCCGGTTAAGGACAAAACGATTTCGAGTCGTTCTCGTTACGACCACTTCGATACATCTCCCTATTGACTTCGCGCTTCGGAGCGGCGGGCAGAAGCTGCCAGAGCCGCTTGATAGCCCTATTATTATAACAAAGTTCCCGCTTTCCGTCAACTGGTTTTCTTCTGCGTCTGCCGGGTATATTTTCAAGGGCTGTGCGGCATCCTGTGAAAAAGCAGCGGCGTCGTTGCGCATGCACTTGACAGATGCCGTGATTTCTGGTAATGTATCCAAGCTTGGCAAAAGTTTAACGATTTGGCCCGGCAGCTTCTCCCGGCGGGAGAGGTTTTGGAATGAATGGAGCCGCCGTGGGCGGCAGAAGAGGGAAAGCAACCTATGAACAACGTCAATTTACGCAAGATTGCCGTCATCGGCTGCGGCTTCGTCGGCTCGGCGTCTGCCTTTGCGCTGATGCAGAGCAAGCTGTTCTCGGAGATCGTCCTGATCGACGCAGACCACGCCAAGGCCGAAGGCGAAGCCATGGACATCAGCCACGGCATCCCCTTTGTGGGCAACATGAAGATCTATGCCGGCACCTACGATGATATCGTGGATGCCGCCATCATCGTCATCACGGCAGGCGCAGGCCAGAAGCCCGGCGAGACCCGGCTGGACCTCGTGCACAAGAACCTGAACATCTTCAAGAGCATCATCCCGGAGATCGCCAAGCGGGAATGCCGCGGCATCCTGCTGGTGGTGGCGAACCCGGTGGACATCCTGACCTATGCCGCCATCAAGCTGTCCGGCTTCCCGGAGCACCGGGTCATCGGCTCCGGCACCGTGCTGGACACCGCCCGCCTGAAGTATCAGCTGGGCGAGCACCTGTCCGTGGACAGCAAGAGCGTCCACGCCTTCATCATCGGCGAGCACGGCGACAGCGAGATCGCGGCCTGGAGCAGCGCCAACGTCTCCGGCATCGCGCTGGACGATTTCTGCGAGATGCGCGGCCACTACAACCACGACCAGTCGCAGGAGAATATCGCGGAGAAGGTCAAGAACAGCGCCTACGAGATCATTGAGAAGAAGCGCGCCACCTACTACGGCGTCGCAATGGCCGTCAAGCGCATCTGCGAGGTCATCATCCGGGACGAGAAGTCCATCCTGCCCATCTCCTCGATGATGCACGGCGACTTCGGCGTGGACAATGTCGTTCTGAGCATGCCCGCCGTGGTGGGCGCCGACGGCCTCGAAGAGCTGGTCCCCATCGCACTGAGCGAGAAGGAATCCGCCGACCTCCGGAAGTCCGCAGACACCCTGCGCGGCATCCTGGACGAATGCGGGATCTGATGCAGGCCTGAAAACGGCTCCGGCAGCTGCCGGGGCCGTTTTCTTCTGCACAAAAGCGGACCGGTCGTTGGAATTTTCACAAAATATTACTATTTTGACGCGATTTTGTACAAACGTTCCGGAGGCTTCCTGTGATATACTAATCTCACAACGAGGTCTGCACCGCAGACCCACACAGAGAAAAAACTGAGAAGGAGTCGTATCAATGAGAGAGATCATTTCCTTGAACGAAAACTGGACCCTGTCCTTCCCCAAGGGCGACCATGTGACGGAGCAGGTCAACCTGCCCCACACCTGGAACGCTGTGGACGGCAACGACGGCAACGGCAGCTACCTGCGCACCACCGGCGTTTACACCCGCACCTTCGAGCAGCCCAAGCAGCCCCGTGAGGGCGGCCGCACCTATGTTGAGGTGCTCGCTGCTGCGCTGAACGCCACCGTGAAGGTCAACGGCACGGTCGCCACCACCCATGAGGGCGGCTTCTCCATCTTCCGTGCCGATGTCACCGATCTGTGCCACGAGGGTGAGAACGAGCTGACCATCGAGGTCTCCAACGAGGACACCCCGTCCATGTACCCCGCTTCCGCCGACTTCACCTTCTACGGCGGCCTGTACCGCGGCGTCAACCTGATCAGCGTGCCCAATGCACACTTTGATCTGGACTACTACGGCGGCCCCGGCATCATGGTCACCCCGGTCCCCACGGAGGACGGCGGTGCAAACTTCACCATCAAGAGCTTCGTCACCAACCCCGCTGACGACCTGACCGTTCTGTACAGCATCGAGGACTGCTTCGGCCGCGAGGTCGCTTCCGCTGTCCGCGGCTCTGCCGAGACCGAAGTCACCATCTACGTGCCCGATGCACAGCTGTGGAGCATGGACGAGCCCAATCTGTACACCGTCACTGCGACCCTGCAGCGCAACAACGAGGCCGTCGATGAGATCTGCGCCAACGTCGGTGTCCGTTCCTTCAAGGTCACGCCCAACGAAGGCTTCTCCATCAACGGTGTGCCCACCCCGCTGCGCGGCGTTTCCCGCCATCAGGACCGCGTGTTCGAGGGCAACGCGCTGACCCCCGAAGAGCACTATGAGGACGCCATGCTCATCAAGGAGCTGGGCGCCAACACCATCCGTCTGGCACACTATCAGCACAGCCAGGACTTCTACGATGCCTGCGACGAGATCGGTTTCGCCGTCTGGGCTGAGATCCCCTTCATCAGCGTCTTCAAGAAGGGCGAGGGCGCACACACCCACGTCATGGAGGAGATGAAGGAGCTCATCATCCAGAACTACAACCACCCCTCCATCATGTTCTGGGGCATCTCCAACGAGATCCTGATCGGCGGCATCTCTCAGGAGCTGGTGGACACCCACCACGATCTGGAAAAGCTCTGCAAGGAGCTTGACCCGACCCGCCTGACCACCATTGCACACGTTTCTCACACCCCCGTGGACGGCCCCATGCACCACATCACCGACCTGGAGAGCTACAACCACTACTTCGGCTGGTACGGCGGCAAGATGGAGCAGAACGGCCCCTGGCTGGACAAGTTCCACGCTGACCACCCCGACATCTGCATCGGCATCTCCGAGTACGGCTGCGAGGGCATCATCAACTGGCACAGCAACACGCCGGAGTGCAAGGACTACACCGAGGAGTATCAGGCACTGTACCACGAGCACATGGCACAGGTCTTCGAGGACCGTCCCTGGGTGTGGGCTTCCCACGTCTGGAACATGTTCGACTTCGGCTGCGCTGCCCGTCATGAGGGCGGCGTGAGCGGCCGCAACAACAAGGGCCTCATCACCATGGACCGCAAGACCAAGAAGGACAGCTATTTTGTCTATCAGGCTTACTGGACCCAGACCCCGATGGTCCACATCGCTGGCCGCCGCCACGCACAGCGCGCAGGCGAGACCACCGAGATCAAGGTCTACTCCAACCAGGACACCGTCGTTCTGTACGTCAACGGCAAGGAAGTCGGCCAGCAGACCGCGCACCGCGTCTTCAAGTTCGACGTTGCTCTGAACGAAGGCTTCAACACCATCTTGGCTGCGGCCGGCGATGTGAAGGATTCCATCACCCTGGAGAAGGTCGCCGAGGAGCCCGCCTACTACACCCTGCCGGAGTTCAACGAGCGCCAGGAGGGCGTTGCCAACTGGTTCAAGCAGGTCGGCAGCCTGGATCTGGACCTCAAGGCTCCCATGGAGTTCCCGGAAGGCTACTACAGCATCAAGGACAACATGGAAGAAGTCTCCAAGTGCCCCGAAGCCTTCGCCCTCGTTGCCAAGGTCGTGAAGCTGACCACCAACTTTGATGTGAAGCCCGGCTCCGGTATGTGGGATATGATGAAGACCATGTCCCCGGAGAATCTGGGCAACGTCATGGCTCTGCCCGATGGCTTCCTGGAAAGCCTGAACGCACAGCTCATCAAGATCAAGAAGGTCTGAGCGTTCCCGGATAGGACCCAAAGTTAAAGCCCCATAAAACCGCCCCGGCAGATGCTGTGCAGCACCTGCCGGGGCATTTTGTCGTCCTGTTCGGCGGCACCTTCTTTCACACACGGCCCTCTCCGGGAGAGCCGCAACGCCAAAAGCCCGCAGCATTCGCTGCGGGCTTTTGGTGTTTCTTCGAAAAGAAAGGAGGTAAATGAGATGAATGAATAGAGGGAAATGTCGTAGAAAGTTCAGCCGCTCAGCGCTTTTTCTTGTGCTGAGCACGGGGCTTTGCCGAGGCGGCAGAGGTCTTGGTGCTGCCGCTGGAACGCCGCTGATGAAGATACTTGGCCACCGAGGGCGCAACGATCGCAAGGATGGCCAGAATCACGATGACCTGCAGATCAGGCAGCTCATGATTGGTGTTGAACAGGGTCTGCAAAACGTTGCTCATAGAACTGTACCTTTCCGGTCCCGGCGGGAACCGCTCAGAAGAGGTGGGGTCACAGCCAGATGCTGCCATTCTCGTCCGGCTTCATGGGGGCCGCGATGACAGCATCCACGATGGTCATGGCTGCCGAGAAGCCGGTCCAGAAGGTGGCCAGATACAGCACCCCCAAAACCGGGCGCTTAGCGTAGAACTGGTGCGCCCCAAAGGCCCCCAGAATGCAAAGGCGGAGATACTTTTTCCGGTTCACCTCATGGCGCTGGCGGTTTTCCTTCCAATAGAAATAATGTTCGATGGAATTCCAGATAAAACCGTGGTCGGGGTCTTTTGTCCATTGGGTATTTGCCATTGTTGTACCTCTGTCTTTGTCTCATAAAATCGGGAAAGCCGCCCACTGTGCACGTAGCCGGTGAGCGGTCTTTCCCATGGGATGTAGTTTCCGCAGAATCAGAAAGCGTGGCAGCTTGGATTATGCGTTTTCAGCCATGGCCTTCATCTTGATGGCAGCGACTTCGTCCTGGATCTCAGCCATCTTCTCCTTGGTCAGGGGATAGAACTTCATGGCGATCAGGTTGCACAGCAGGCCGATCATGATGACGCCGCTGTAGCAGAAGGCGCAGCCGATGCGGAGCTTCATGGTAGCCACATCGCCCTCAACGGGGTTGTGGTCAGCGAAGCCGCAGATGGTGAACATGACACCGGCGATCATGGGAGCGAAGGAGGAGACCAGCTTATCGACGAAGCTGAACAGAGTGCCCATCAGGCCGGGAACGTACTTGCCGGAGCGGTAGACCTCGTAGTCGGCGCAGTCCGCAGTCATGGGGATGACGATGTTGCCGGAGATGCCCTGGAAGCCTGCGTAAGCAACGCTCAGCAGGACGTGGAGGATCAGGAAGTAGCCCCAGTTCAGGGTGCCCTTAGCGGGGTCAGAGGTCATGGTGGTGGGGTCGCCCAGCAGCCACAGGGCGATGGTCAGAGCGTTGATGACCAGACCGCCGACGGAGCCGATGATCATAGCCTTGCGCTGGCCGAACTTGGTAGCCACCAGAGAGATGGCCAGGAAGGTGACGATGACGCTGGGGATGGTGGTCAGAGCCGTCACGTTGCCCTGCAGAACGGTAGAACCGGCGATGCAGGCGAACATCGCAACGGAGACAGCGCTGGTACGGGCAGAGGAGCCCAGCTTATCGGTAGATGCGGACAGGACCAGCATCTGGATGGCGCGGTTGTTCTTCAGGGTATCCCAGTAATCCTTCAGGCCGACCTTGACCGGCTTGCCGGTGCCAAAGAACTCCGGACGGTCCTTCGGGGCGATGGCGATGACAGCCAGCAGGGTGAAGATACCGGAAACGATGGCGGTCATGACCCACAGGCTGTGGAAGAACTGGGTGGAAGCATAGCCGCCGACATCCTTGTAGCTGTTTGCCATGTTCGCAAACACAACCGCCAGACCAGCGAACAGAACGGTGTTGAACACGCCGTCGAAGGAAGCGAACATGGGGCGCTGCTTGGGGTCGTTGGTCATGCAGGACTGTGCAGACTTGGTAACGACGCACTGGCAGGTGTAGCCCAGGTAGTAGACCATCAGGACCACAACGTAGAAGGGGAAGCGGACTGCCTGCGGCAGCTGGTGGGTGACGTGGAACAGGATGAAGCTGGTCACGGCCAGAATGATGTTGCCGATGACGATGAACGGGCGGTTCTTACCGAACTTGCCGTTGGTCTTATCGACCATGAAGCCCACGAACGGGTCGGTGACACCGTCCCAGATACGCATGATCATGCTCAGGGAAGAGGCCAGCATCATGCCGACGCCGACCCAGCCCATCAGGTAGTAGGTAGCGTAACCCATCATCATCATGTACAGGTTGGTAGCCGTGTTGTTCAGTGCAAAGCATGCGATGCGCCACAGCGGAACGCGGTGGATGCCGTTGTGCTCGTAGTCTTTGTCGTAGTACTTATCCGGCAGACTTCTCGTTTTTGCCATTTCGTTTTCTCTCCTTAATTTGTAAACAAGGCGTTCTCCGTTTTTGCCCCGTTTGAAAACCGCACCTGCCACTGTGCGGCACATCGGGACTTTATGTCCTTATTATGAACGATATTTTGAAATTCTGTTAGTAATATTTTGAGGTAAAACAGGACGATTTTACTATTTTGAAGCAATTTTCACAACTTTCCAAAAACCTATTAGTCAAATTGCACATAGCATTGATATACTAGTACAGCACATTGCCAGTTTTCTCCGCTTTCATGGACCTGCATGGAAAAGAATATTAGGAAAGTGCGGATTTTTCCAAAAATTTTTCTAATCCCTTTCTGGGGTCTGCCATTATAATATAGGTATCACGAACCCCACCGCAGACGGCGTAAAATAAAAAGGAGAAATCACATGGCAACGAAAGCATCCCAGCGCGTCCAGCGCTATGTCAACGCAAACGGCCCCACCATCGGCACGGTGGAGCGCCGGGTCATCGAACAGGACGGCCTCTATTTCAAGGATATCGACGGCACCGGCACCGTCAGCGCCGTCAACGACTGGCGCCTTGCCCCTGAAGAGCGCGCCAAAGCCTATGTCCAGACCCTGACCACCAGCGAGAAGATCGGCCAGCTGTTCACCTCTGACTGGCGGATGGGCCCCAAGTACCCCTCGCCCCGTCTGGCTGCCAACGGCCACAAGCCTGTGGGCGATGACTCCGGCCTGCTGGATGAGGCACCGGTGGACGTTTCCGACAGCATCTTCGGCCATCAGGCGCTGCCCAGCACCTCCGACATGGTCAAAAAGTGCTTCAACCGCCACGTCATCCTGCGCGAGAACCCCACCCCCGAAGACCTGGCCGACTATCTGAACCAGCTGCAATACCTGACCGAGACCTGTGAGCACTTCGTGCCCATGCAGGTCATGTCCAACAGCCGCAACGAGAACGGCGAGGTCGTCTTCGGCATGAACGATGCCGCCGGTGTCTTCGCCACCTGGCCCGGCACTCTGGGCATCGCAGCGGCCGTCAAGGGCACCGCCCGCATCGACATCATCGACAAGTTCGCCGACACCATCCGCCGCGAGTGGAACGCCTGCGGCCTGAAGAAGGGCTACATGTACATGGCCGACTGCGTCACCGACCCTCGTTGGCAGCGCACCTTCGGCACCTTCGGCGAGGACCCGGAGCTGATCGAGGAGATCTTCGACCACCTCATCCCCGGCATCCAGGGCGGCAGCAACGGCGTCACCCCGGACGGCGTGTCCGTGACCGTGAAGCACTTCCCCGGCGGCGGTGCCCGTGAGAACGGCTTCGACCCCCACTATGCAGCCGGTCAGTGGAACATCTACGCCACCCCCGGCTCCTTGCAGAAGTACCACATCCCGGCCTTCCGTGCGGCCATCCGCCACAACGCCGAGTCCATCATGCCCTACTACTCCAAGCCGTCCGCTGAGAAGAGCGCCCCGCAGGAGGACTTCGAGGGCAACCCCATCGCGCTGAATCCCTATGGCTTCGCCTACAACAAGGTCTTCATCGACGGGATGCTCCGCAGCCAGATGGGCTTCAAGGGCTACATCAACTCCGACACCGGCATCGTCCACAACATGTGCTGGGGCGTCGATATGCTGGATGAGCCGGAGCGCATCGGCTACGCCGTCACCCAGAGCGGCGTGGACCTGATCTCCGGTCTGCTGGACAATGCGTTCGGCGAGGAGAGCTACGCCCGTGCTACCAACGGCTACTACGACACCCACGAAGTGCCCGCAGGCTTCCGGAAGGAAGACCTTGTCCTGACCGACGAGAGCCTGAACCGCGCCGTCCGCCGCACCCTGACCGAGCTGTTCCGTCAGGGCATGTTCGAAGACCCCTATGCAGACCCCCGGAAGGCTGCCGAGGTCGTGGCCACCAAGGCCGACTGGGAAGAGGCCAGCCGCGTCCACCGCGAGAGCGTCGTCCTGCTGAAAAACGACGGCACCCTGCCCCTGAAGGACGGCTGCAAGGTCTACGCCGAGGCCTTCGGCAAGAGCGCCGAGGCCGGCGAAGCTGCCACCAAGGCCCTGCGCGAGATGCTGGGCAATGTCACACTGGTGGCCGACCCCGCCGAGGCCGATATTGCCCTGCTGATGGTCAGCCCGCAGTCCGGTGCATACTTCAATGCAACGCCGGGCTATCTGGAGCTGGACATCTGCGAAGGCAAGACCGTCTGCAACGTGGATGAAAGCGGCAAGCCCACCGCCGAGACCCATCAGGAGACCACGCTGGTCGGTGCCAGCCGCATCCCCGGCATCGCCGAGGCGGTCCACGCACACGGCGGCAAGGTCGTTTCCAACATCAACTGCCCGCTGGCCTGGGAAGTCGGCAGCATCGAAAAAGTCTCCGACGCGCTGACCGTCGGCTTCGATACCTACCCCTCCGCAACGCTGGATGTCCTGTTCGGCCGCTTTGCCCCGGTCGGCAAGCTGCCGCTGACCCTTCCCAAGGGCGACGAAGTGCTGGCCGTCAATGCAGACGGCGTCTGCATCAGCCCCAACGATGTGCCCGGCTACGCCAAGGATGCCTACATGCCCGACTGCATGAAGGACGAAAACGGCAAGGCTTACGCTTACCGTGACGCCGCCGGCAATTACTATGAGTTGAATTTCGGCCTGTCGTATTAAAATATGCGGTGGTCAGCACCTCTTTTCGGGTGCTGGCCGCCCTTTTCATGCAAGGAGAAACCAATGGCACAAACACAGAAAAAACAAGGAGATATGGGCACCGGCAGCGTCAAAAAGCTGCTGCTCCAGCTGATGATTCCGGCCGTGGTGGCCCAGATCGTCAACCTGCTGTATAACATCGTGGACCGTATCTACATCGGCCATATCCCCGGCATCGGCGCAGCCGCGCTGACCGGCGTGGGCCTGTTCACCCCCATCCTGATGCTGCTGAACGCCTTTGCGATGCTCATCGGTGCCGGTGGTGCGCCCCGCACCGCCATCGCCATGGGCCAGGGCGACAAAGACCAGGCGGAAAAGATCGTCAGCAACAGCTTCACCATGCTGCTGATCTTCTCGGTGCTGCTGACCGTCATGTTCTATGCCGCCGCACCGGCCCTGCTGCGGATGTTCGGTGCCAGCGACGCCACCCTGCCCTATGCGCTGGCGTACAGCCGCATCTACATCCTCGGCTCGGTCTGCGTCCTCATCGTGCTGGGCATGAACCCCTTCATCACCGCACAGGGCTTTGCCAAGATCAGTATGCTGACCACCGTCATCGGTGCGGTCATCAACATCGTGCTCGACCCCATCCTCATCTTCCTCTTTGGTCTGGGGGTGCGGGGTGCTGCCATCGCCACCGTGCTCAGCCAGGCTGTGGGTGCCATCTGGATCATCCGCTTCCTCACCGGCCCCAAGACCACCCTCCGGCTGAAGAAAGAATACCTCAAGCCCGAAGGGAAGATCGTGCTGCCCGTCCTGGCGCTTGGCATCTCCACCTTCGTCATGATGTCCACCGAGAGCCTGCTCTCGATCAGCTTCAGCTCCAGCCTGGCCCGCTACGGCGGCGACGTGGCCGTGGGCGCAATGACGGTCATCACCAGCGTTTCCCAGCTGGCCAGTATGCCGGTCTCCGGCGTCTGCCAGGGCGGCCAGCCGGTGATGAGCTTCAACTTCGGTGCAGGCAAGAAAGAGCGCGTCAAGGAGGCCTTCCGCTTCCAGCTTCTGGTCTGCTTCGGCTACACAGCCATCTTCTGGGTGCTGATGATGCTGGTGCCCGGTGTGGTGGCCGGCATCTTCACCTCGGATGCCACCCTGATCCAGTACACCACCTGGGCCATGCGCATCTACATGGCTGGCATCTTCTCGCTGGGCATCCAGATCGCCTGCCAGCAGAGCTTTATGGCGCTGGGTCAGGCCAAGGTCAGCCTGCTGCTGGCCTGCCTGCGCAAGCTGATTTTGCTCATCCCCCTCATCTTCATCCTGCCGCATGTGGTCGCAGACCCGGTGTTCGGCGTCTTCCTGGCCGAGCCGGTCAGCGACATCATCGCCGCCACCGTCACCGCCGCCACCTTCTTCTCCCGGTTCGATAAGATCCTGGACAGGGGCGCAGGCAAAGTTTAAACAACGAAGAGGAGATCTGTTATGGAAAAGAACGTTCTGAACACCGACCTCACCGGCAAGGTGGCCGTTGTCACCGGTGCCAGCGGCACCCTGTGCTCCATCTTCGCCAAAGCGCTGGCGCGGGCCGGTGCAAAAGTCGCCCTGCTGGGCCGCAACATGGAAAAGCTCAAGGAGCTGGCCGATGCGATCGAGGCCGAGGGCGGCGTAGCCCGCGGCTACACCTGCAACGTCATGAACAAGGCCAACTGCCTGCAGGTGGCCGAAGACGTGCTGGCAGACCTCGGCCCCTGCGACATCCTCGTGAATGGTGCCGGCGGCAACAACGCCCGCGCCAACACCGACAAGGAATACTTCGAGATGGGCGACCTTGACACCGACACCGTGACCTTCTTCGACCTTGACGAGAGCGGCGTGGAGATGGTGTTCAACCTGAACTTCATCGGCACCCTGCTGCCGACCCAGGCTTTCGCCCGCCAGATGGTGGGCCGCGAGGGCTGCAACATCCTGAACATTTCCAGCATGAACGCCTATCTGCCGCTGACCAAGATCCCGGCCTACTCCGGCTCCAAGGCCGCCGTGACCAACTTCACCCAGTGGCTGGCCGTCCACTTCAGCAAGGTGGGCATCCGGGTCAACGCCATTGCGCCGGGCTTCTTCGCCAGCGAGCAGAACGCAAAGCTGCTCTACAAGGAGGACGGCACCCCCACCGCCCGCACCGGCAAGATCCTTGCCGCCACCCCGATGGGCCGCTTCGGCGACAGCGAAAAAGACCTCGTCGGCGCACTGCTGTTCCTGCTGAACAACGACGCCGCCGGGTTCATCACCGGCATCTGCCTGCCCGTAGACGGCGGCTTCTCCGCCTATTCGGGCGTGTAAGACTCTGTAAACAGAAAAACTGCCGCACCGGGTGTGTTTCCCGATGCGGCAGTTTTTTCTTAAATTCCCACGCTCATCGTCGCAGGTGTTGCTTTGTAGTGGATCTTATCCTTTTCTTGAATTCTGGTCAGGGCTTCGTTGCCTGTTTCCTCGATCTTGATCTTTTCCCACTGTTCTTTTGTGCCAGAATAGTAAATATCCGTCAAGGCTGAGCATTTATCAAACGCTTCCATATCAATATAGGTCACCCTGGCCGGGATATAGATTTTTGTGAGCTGATTGCAATAATAAAACGCCTTGAGACTTATTTTCTCCACATTCTGCGGAAGAACGATCTTTTTTAAGTTCGTATATGCAAACGCCTGTTCTCCAATACGCGTCACGCTTTCCGGAATTTCAATTTCAGTCAACCCTGCTGCCCAAAATGCTCCATCCGCGATCTTTTTCAGATTCTTCGGCAGTTTGATCTTCTGGAGCGCTTTGCAGTACCAGAACATATCTTTGGGAATTTCCAGCATGTTATCATTCAACTGAACAGTTTCCAGTCTCTCGCAGTTGGAAAATACGCTTTCACCCATCGTCGCATTGCACTGGATGTTCACCGTTTTTAGATACGAGTTGTATGCAAATGCACTGTTTCCTATCGACTTTACCGAAGCAGGCAGTGTTACCCCTGCAATGCGCGTGGACATAAATGCCGACGCGCCAATGGTTTCCAGATTTTCTGGAAGCTGGATCTGCCGGATGCCTTTGCATCCATAAAATGCGCTGTCCCCAATCGAGCGTAAAGTCGATGGAAGTGAAACGCTGGTTAGATTTTCTAGGTTGTCAAACGCACCACGGGTGATGGTCGTAACACCTTCTGGAATCACAAACGCCGTCACACCGGTGCAGTTTTTGAACGCGTAATACATCGAGCTGCCAATCGTCGTGATAGGCGCCTGATATACATGCCCATAATCGTTGTTGCTGTACTCGTAATAGTATGCGGGGAACTCCACCGTGCCGCTCAGCGCCGGAGCGGTATCGGAATAGCCCACAACCGCATTGCCGGAGAAGAGCCAACCGGTCTCCTCAACCGGCTTCGGGGCTGTGACCGGAGATTTTTCCGCTTCCTCCGCCTTTGCTCCGTAGTGCACCACCGCCTGTTTCAGGATCTCATTGCCGTTTGCATTGACTTTGATCTTGTCCCAGTCTGTTTTGCTCCCTGCATAGTAAATGTCATTCAATGCACCACCCTGCACCGTCAGGAATGCGCCTTTTCCGATGGTAGTCACGCTCTTCGGGATGTACACGCTGGTCAGATTTCCGCAGCCGTTGAAGGCTTCTGTGCTGATCTCGGTCAGGCTCTTGGGCAGGATCACTTTTTTCAATGCGGTCGAACAGAATGCACTGCTCCCAATTTCCTTCACAGAATCCGGAAAGTCGATCTCCCTCAGGCCGGACGCCAGAAATGCGTTGTTCCCGATGCGTTTCAGCTTGGAGGGGAGTTTCAGCGTAGTCAGACTGGAGCATACCCAGAAGGTCTCGTCCGGAATCTCGGTAATGTTGTCATTCAGGTTCACAGTTTCGAGGGCATCACAGTTGTAGAACGCACCCTCGCCGAGGTCGGTCTTGCCCTGGACGGTCAGTTTTTTCAGGGAACGGTTGCCCGCAAAGGCCCGCTCGCCCAGCTTCGCGATCCCCTCCGGAATGACAAGTTCTTCGATGTCCTGCCCCATGAATGCCGAATCTGCCACCGCCGTGATCTTAATGCCATTGATATAACGCGGCAGCGTCACGACACCCGCCAATTTTTCATCATACCAGCCCAAATTAACGCCTGTCAAAGTCGCTGTTTTCCCATCGCGGTTGACCGTGTATCTCCACGCGATACTGCTTTCCGTTTCTCCACTGGAAGCACTGGAAGATGCTGAACTGGATGCCGCGCTCGAAGAAGCTGTGCTGGAACTGCTCGAACCGGAAGATGCGCTGGAAGACGCCGAGCTGGATGCCGCGCTCGAAGAAGCCGTGCTGGAGCTGCTCGAACCAGAAGACGCACTGGAAGACGCCGAGCTGGACGCCGCACTCGAAGAAGCTGTGCTGGAACTGCTCGAACCGGAAGATGCGCTGGAAGAGGCCGAACTGGATGCCGCACTCGAAGAGGCTGTGCTGGAGCTGCTCGAACTGGAAGATGCGCTGGAAGACGCAGAGCTGGACGCCATTTCCGATGAGCTTGCGGCCTCCGATGCAGCAGAAGAAGACGCCGGTACGGAAGAGGCCGTAGACGAAGACTCTGCGGGTTTTTCCTCCGGTTTCTGCGACGGTGCAGGCATCTCCTGTGCCGGAGGGGACGCCGGTGCTTCGGGTTCTCCTCCTCCGCCGCCACAGGACGTCAACAGAACACCTGCCATCAGCATTGCCGCTGCTGCTTTGGCAAACGAATCGAACGGCTTATTTCTTTTCCGCATTGCTGTTTCCTCATTTCCTCAATTTTAGCAAACCACTTTTTCCCATATTACCCCTCTCCCGATCTTTTTGTCAATAGCTGGTTGAAATTTTTTCGCTTCCAAGCCGCCCAACCAAAAAACTGCCGCACCAGGTGTTTTCCCCGATGCGGCAGTTTTTGGTTATTGGTTCGCCAGAAGGATGGCCAGAACGGCTTTCTGGACGTGGAGGCGGTTCTCGGCTTCGGTGAAGATCTCGTCGGCGTGCTGTTCAAAGACCGCCGTGGAGATCTCCTCGCCGCGGTGGGCGGGCAGGCAGTGGAGGAGCATCGCGTCGGGCTTTGCTCCGCTCAGCAGGCCGCTCGTGACCTGAAAGCCCGCGAAATCGCGCAGGCGGCGTTCGCTCTCCGGCGTGCCGGGGGCGGTGTTCCAGGCCGCCGTCACGACCACGTCGGCGTCCTTCACGCCCTCGGCGGGGTCGGTGAGGAGATGGAACTTCGGGCCATATTTGTGGGCAAACATCAGCACATCGGCGGCGGGGCGGTAGCCCTGCGGGCAGACGCAGCTGACGGTCATCCCAGCCAGCAGACCGCCCACGATGAGGCTGTTCGCCATGCTGCATCCATCACCGATGAAGCAGAGCTTCTGGTCTTCCAGTGCGCCGCGGCGCTCCCGGATGGTCATCAGGTCGGCCAGCACCTGGCAGGGGTGGGCATAGTCGGTCAGGCCGTTGATGACCGGGACCCCGGCCAGCTCGGCGAACTCTTCAAGGTCGCACTGGCGGTAGGTGCGCCAGACCACACAGTCGTAGTAGCGGCCCAGCACACGGGCGGTATCCTTGAGCGGCTCGCCCCGGCCGGATTGCAGCTCGGTGGCGGCGTTCATGTAGTTGCCAAGGCCCCCAAGCTGGTACACGCCCACCTCAAAGCTGGTGCGGGTGCGGGTAGAGTTTTTGGAGAACATCAGCGCCACGCTCCTGCCGTGCAGCAGCGGTGCCGTGCCTCCGGCCTTCTGCTCCGCCTTGAGCCGGTCGGCCACATCGAGGATGTGGTGCAGCTCTTCGGGGGAGAGGTCGCTCAGTTTCAGCAGATGTTTCATGCCTGTTCCTCCGGAGACTTCTGGGCCATCTCGCTCAGCACTTCGTTCAGGATGGCCAGTGCCTTCTCGACATCATGTGCCGTCAGGGTCAGGGGCGGCAGCAGGCGCAGGCGGGTCTTGGCCGTCAGCACCAGCAGGCCCTTTTCGCGGCAGGCGGCGAGGACATCCGCCGCCCAGACATCGCCGAAAAATTCGATGCCCACCATCAGGCCGATGCCGGACAGGCTCTTGACCATGGGGAGCTTTGCCAGGCCGGTGCGCAGCTGGACGGCGCGCTCATTGACGTTCGCCAAAAATCCGTTGTCCATCCGGTCCACGACCACATTGGCACCGGCGCAGACCACCGGGTTGCCGCCGAAGGTGGAGCCGTGGGTGCCTGCACCCATCCCGGCCGCGACCTTTTCGTTCATCAGCACGGCACCGATGGGCAGGCCGCCGCCCAGACCCTTGGCCAGGGTGACGATATCCGGCTTGAGGTTGTAGTGCTCGCAGCACAGGAAGGTGCCGGTGCGGCCCACGCCGGTCTGCACTTCGTCCACGATGAGGACCAGGTCCCTGTCGTCGCAGAGCTTGCGGACGGCCTGCACGTATTCCGGCTCCAGCGCCACGACGCCGCCCTCGCCCTGTACCAGCTCCAGCATCACGGCGCAGGTGTGGCGGTCCACCAGTTCGGTCAGGGCTTCGAGGTCGCCCGCCGGGACGTACTGGAAGCCCTCGTTGAAGGGGCCGAAGTAGTTGTGGAACACCTCCTGCCCGGTGGCGGTCAGGGTAGCGATGGTGCGGCCATGGAAGCTGTTGACCAGCGTGATGACCACATCACGGCCCTTGCCGTAGTGGTCAAAGCTGTATTTGCGGGCCGCCTTGATGGCACCCTCATTGGCCTCGGCGCCGGAGTTGCCAAAGAAGACCTTGCTCATGCCGGTGCGCTTGCACAGCTTTTTGGCCAGCTTGCCGCAGGGGGCCGTGTAGTAGAGGTTGGATGTGTGCTGCAGCTTGTGGGCCTGCTCGGAAACGGCCTCGGCCCAGTCCACATCACAATAGCCCAGACTGTTGACGCCGATGCCGCTGGTGAAATCCAGATACTTCTGGCCTTCGGGGCCTTCGGCATACAGGCCGTGGCCCTTTTCCAGCGCAATGGGATTGCGGTTGTAGGTATGCAGGACATAGTCGTTGTCCCGCTTGATGACTTTTTCGGAATCCATAAGTTTGCCCTCCTAGCCCGTTTTCTTTCATTATAAAGCAGATGAGGATGCGAAGCAACCCTTATTCCTGATGGCTCCGGCGGTAGAAGCGGGTGCCGGAACCGCGGTTGGAGAACAGCTCCAGCAGGATGGAGTGGGGGACACGGCCATCAATGATGACAGCCTCGTGGACGCCCTGATAGATGGCATCGGCCATGCCGCCGATCTTGGGGATCATGCCGCCTGCGATGACTCCGGCGGCCTTGTAGCCCTCGATCTCGGAGACCTCCACTTCGGGGATGAGGGTGGATTCGTCGTCCTTATCCCGCAGCAGGCCCGCGATATCGGTCATGGAGACGAGCTTTTCGGCCTTGAGCGCAATGGCAATCTGGGCGGCAGCGGTGTCGGCGTTGACATTGTATGCCTGGCCGAGGTCGTCCATGCCGACCGTCGCGATGACCGGGATGTAGCCGCCGTTCAGCAGATTTTCGATCAGGGTCGGGTCCACATGGATGATCTCGCCCACATGTCCCAGCTGGGGGTCCAGCTCGGTGCAGCGGAGCATCTGGCCGTCCATGCCGCACAGGCCGACGCCGCGGCCGCGCAGCTTTGCCACGAGGTCCTTATTCACCTTGCCGGCCAGCACCTGCTGGACGATCTCCATGGTGGCGTCGTCGGTCACGCGCAGACCGTTGGCAAAATGGCTCTCCACGCCGACCTTTTTCAGCATTTCGTTGATGGCCGGGCCGCCGCCGTGGACCAGTACCACCCGCACGCCCAGCAGCGTCAGGGTGACGAGGTCGTTCATGACGGCATTCTTCAGCGTCTCGTTGATCATGGCGTTGCCGCCGTATTTGATGACCATGGTCTTGCCGTGGTACTTCTGGATGTAAGGGGTCGCCTCCGAAAACAGGAGGGCCATTTCTTCGTTCTTCATACGTTTCCTCTTCCCGCTCGATGCTCTGTTTCGAACCGCTTCTCAGGTGCGGTAATCGCCGTTGATCTTGACGTAATCATAGGTCAGGTCGCAGCCCCAGGCCTTTGCACTGGCGTCGCCGGTGCCCATGTCCACCTTGACGAGGACATCGTGCTCGGCCAGCACTTTGGCGGCCTCGTCCTCGCTGTAGGGGTGGTAGGCTGCGTTCTCGCAAACGTAGACTTCCCCGGCGGCACTGGACAGCCAGACGCAGACCTTGTCGATGGAGAAGTCGCCGGGGGTATAGCCGATGGCGCAGAGGATGCGGCCCCAGTTGGCATCGCGGCCAAAGACCGCCGCCTTGAACAGGTTGGAGCAGACCACGCTGCGGGAGACGGCGCGGGCCGTCTTCAGGTCGGGCGCATGGGTGACTTCGCAGGTGATGAGGTGGGTCGCGCCCTCGCCGTCACCGGCGTGTTCGGCACACATGTGCTCGGCAATGGCCGTCAGCGCTGCCACAAAGGCCTCGTAATCGGCGTTCTCCTCGGCGATCTCCGGGTTGCCCGCAAGGCCCGATGCCAGGATGATGAGGGTGTCGTTCGTCGAAGTATCGAGGTCCACGCTCATCTGGTTGTAGGTGCCGGGCACGACGGTCTTCAGCGCCTTTTCGAGCAGGGCGGGGGAGACGGCGGCGTCAGTGGTGTAGAAGGCCAGCATGGTCGCCATATTGGGGGCGATCATGCCGCTGCCCTTGCCGATAGCACCCACGGTGCAGATCTTGCCGCCCAGCTCGAACTGGATGGCGTACTCTTTTTTGTGGGTGTCGGTGGTCATGATGGCAGTCGCCGCATCGGTGCTGCCCTGCCCGGTGGCGGCCAGCTTGGCCGCTGCGGCGGGGATGCCGCGGGCAAACGGGTCGATGACCATAGGCTGGCCGATGACGCCGGTGGAGGCGGGCAGAACATCCTCAGCGGGGATGTCCAGCGCCTTGCCCACCAGCGCACAGCACTCTTCGGCCAGTGCCACACCGTTGGCGGCGCAGGTGTTGGCGTTGCCGCTGTTGACAAGGATGGCCTGTGCATAGCCGTCCTTCAGGTGGGCACGGTCCACCTTGATGGGCGCACCGCAGACCTTGTTGGTGGTGTAGACACCGGCGGCCGCGCAGCGGACTTCTGCTTTGATGAGCGCCAGATCGTATTTTTCGTTGTGGTTTGCCCGGATGCCGCAATGGACACCGGCCGCTGCAAATCCTCTGGGCGCACAGATGCCGCCCGAAACTTCCTTATACTGCATAATGATCTTCCTTTCCCACAGGACGAACCCTCTCAGTCAATGCCTTGCGGCATTGCCAGCTCTCCCGAAAGGGAGAGCTCTTTTCAGCAAGAGGGAAACTTTACCTTTTTGCTAGAAGCTCCCCCTTCGGGGGAGCTGTCGCCGTCAGGCGACTGAGAGGGTTATTTATTCCAACCCTGCCGTCTCTTCCAGACCCAGCATCAGGTTCATGCACTGCACGGCCGCACCGGACGAGCCTTTGCCCAGGTTGTCGAACAGCGAAATGAGCATCATCTGGTCGCCTGCTGCGTTCACAGTCAGGTACAGCTCCATCCGGTCGCTGCCGGAGAGGGCGTTGGAGTACAGGCCGTTTTCGGGCAGCGGCTCGTTCAGGGCGTGGACGGAGACCGTCGCGCCGTCCTTATAATAGGCGGCGATGCCCTCGGCCACCTGCACAGCGGTGGTGCCCGCCAGCTTCAGGTCCAGCGGAACGAGGACCTGCATCCCAGAATAGTAATCGCAGACCACCGGCACGAAGGCAGGCGTGTGGGTCAGCCCGCTGATCTTCTGCATTTCCGGCAGGTGCTTGTGGGCCAGCGTGAGGCCGTAGCTCTTGGGCGCGTCGATCTTGCTGTGGGCCGGGCGGTCCGGGCTCTCGTACTCGGCGATCATCTTTTTGCCGCCGCCGGAGTAGCCGGAGAGGCCCGTGCAGCTGAACGGATAGTCCGCCGGGGCCAGCCCCAGCTCGACCAGCGGCCGCGCAATGCTGATGAAGCCGCTGGCGTAGCAGCCGGGCACGGCCACACGGCAGGAGTTCTGGATCTTCTCTTTCTGGCCCTTCAGCTCCGGGAAGCCATAGTCCCATGCCGGGTCGGTGCGGAAGGCCGTGGAAGTATCCAGCACCTTGACGTCCGGGCGGAGCAGGGGCATGACCTCTCTGGAAGCCGCATCGGGCAGGCAGAGGAAGGCGAGGTCTGCGGAGTTGATGACGCTGGCCCGCTCGTTCACGTCCTTGCGGCCCTCGGCGGAGATGCTCAGAAGCTCGATCTCAGGCCGGGCCGCCAAACGGTCCGCAATGCGCAGACCGGTGGTGCCGGAGGAACCGTCGATAAAAACTTTCACGCTCATGCGTTGTTCGCCTCCCATGCGTCCACCTGTGCAGATGCCAGTGCGATCTGATTCTTCACGCTTGCCTCGGAGGGGCCGCCGTAGCTGGTGCGGCCCTCGCAGCACTTGATGAGGTCGATGGCATCGTAGATATCGTTCTCAAACAGGCTGCTGTAGCCCCGGAACTCGTCCAGTGTCAGCTCTTCGAGGGTCTTGTCTTTGCTGATGCAGTCGGAAACCATGCAGCCGGTCAGCTTGTAGGCATCGCGGAAGGGCATTCCCTTTTTGGTCAGGTAATCGGCGCAGTCGGTGGCGTTGATGAAGCCCTTGGCCGCAGCGCGGCGCATGTTGGCGGGCAGGGTCTTCATGGTGTCCAGCATCGGGGTGACGGTCTTCAGGCAGAGGTCGAGGGTATCGACGGCGTCGAAGATGGCCTCCTTATCCTCCTGCATATCTTTGTTGTAGGCCAGCGGGATGCCCTTCATCATGACGAGCAGGGTGTTCAGGTCGCCGTAGACGCGGCCGGTCTTGCCGCGGATGAGTTCGGTGACGTCCGGGTTTTTCTTCTGCGGCATGATGGAGGAGCCGGTGGTGAAAGCGTCGTCCAGCTCGATGAACTTGAACTCCCAGCTGCACCAGAGGATGATTTCCTCCGACAGGCGGGACAGGTGCATCATGCAGGTGGAGATGGCGGCGGCCAGCTCGATGCAGAAATCGCGGTCAGACACGCCGTCCAGGCTGTTGGCGCAGGGTGCGGCAAAGCCCAGCTTCTCGGCGGTGAAGGCACGGTCCAGCGGGTAGGTGGTGCCGGCCAGTGCGCCGGAGCCCAGCGGGCACTGCGCATCCATGCGGGCGGTGGCATCCTCAAAGCGCTGCAGATCGCGCAGCAGCATCCAGGCATAGGCCATCAGCGCGTGGCCGAAGGTGATGGGCTGGGCGCGCTGCAGGTGGGTGTAGCCGGGCATGACGGCGGCGGTGTTCTCCGCTGCTTTCTTACAGATGACCCGGACCAGCTCGACGATGCGGCCCTGCAGCATCCGGCTGTAGTCGCGCAGGGTCAGGCGGATGTCCAGCGCCACCTGATCGTTGCGGCTGCGGCCGGTGTGCAGGCGCTTGCCGGCGTCGCCGATGCGGGCGGTCAGGGTCTGCTCCACGAAGGTGTGGACGTCCTCGGCGTTGGGATCGATCTCCAGCTTGCCGCTGGCCAGGTCGTCGGCAATGGAAGCCAGACCGTTGAGGATGTCCTCGCAGTCCTGCTCGGAGATGATGCCCTGTTTGGCCAGCATGGTGGCGTGTACGCCGCTGCCCCGCATATCCTGTGCGATCATCCGCTGGTCAAAGCGGATGGAAGAGTTGAAATCATTGACGCGCGAATCGACCGCCTTGGAAAAACGGCCTTTCCAGAGTTGTTCTGCCATAGTTACTGTTCCCTTTATCTCGATTGTAACGCGATTCTTCGTACAACCTCTCCGTCGGGCTTGCCCTCTCCGTCAGCGCTCACGCGCTGCCACCTCTCCCAAAGTGAGAGGCATTGGCATGTCGGGAAGACATTCCTTCGTCCAAAACCGGCCGAGGCGCTGTTCGCCTTGAGAACGGAGCGATGTATTGTACGAACCGCAGCGATTTTTCAGCCTGCTCAGGCATTCCCGGTCTGCCAAAGGCTCCCCCTTTGGGGGAGCTGGCGAGCGAAGCGAGACTGAGAGGGCTCTAAAAACGGCAAAGCCGCCGCAGGGGAAAACGCTCCTGCGGCGGTGCCGCCGGCAACTCTGCCGGTCTTGGAACCGCTGTGTGAAAGTGTAGAAAACACACAGCGGGGAAAGTTGGCTTCGTTCGGCCGCTTAGTCCTCGACCTTCGGCCAGCTCTTGGACAGCTTTGCGCGCTCCTTGATGGACAGGCCGAACAGGTTGATGAAGCCTGTTGCATCGGCCTGGTTGTAATCCTCGTCCACGCCGAAGGAAGCGGTCTGCTCATCGTACAGGGTGTACGGAGAGGTGACGCCTGCGTTGATCATGTTGCCCTTGTAGAGCTTCAGCTTGACGTCGCCGGTCACGGTCTTTGCCAGGCTGTTGGCGAAGGCATCCAGAGCCTCGCGCAGCGGGGTGAACCACTGGCCGTTGTAGACGATGTCAGCATACTTCTGCGCCAGCTGCTCCTTGAGGTGTGCGCTCTCCTTGTCGAGGGTGATGGTCTCCAGCACATTGATGGCCTTGTACAGGATGGCACCGCCGGGAGTCTCGTACACGCCGCGGCTCTTCATGCCGACCAGACGGTTCTCAACGATATCCAGCAGACCGATGCCGTTCTCGCCGCCGACCTTGTTCAGGTACTCGACCAGCTCCACAGCGCCCATCTCCTTGCCGTCGATGGCGGTGGGGATGCCCTTCTCGAAGTGGATGGTGAGGTAGGTCGGGGTATCGGGAGCCTGCTCCGGGGAAACACCCAGCTCCAGGAAGCCGGGCTTGTTGTACTGCGGCTCGTTGGCGGGGTTCTCCAGATCCAGACCCTCGTGGCTCAGGTGCCACAGGTTCTTGTCCTTGGAGTAGTTGGTCTCGCGGTTGATCTTCAGGGGGATGTTGTGGGCCTCGGCGTAGTCGATCTCCTCGTCACGGCTCTTGATGTCCCACTCACGCCACGGAGCGATGATGGCCATATCGGGGCAGAGGGCCTTCAGGGTCAGCTCAAAACGCACCTGGTCGTTGCCCTTGCCGGTGCAGCCGTGGCAGATGGCGTCGGCACCTTCCTGGATGGCGATGTCGGCCAGAGCCTTTGCGATGCAGGGACGTGCGAAGCTGGTGCCCAGCAGGTAGTCCTCATACTTTGCGCCGAACTTCAGGGTGGGGAAGATGTAGTTCTCGATGAAGTCCTTCTTCAGGTCCAGAACGTACAGCTTGGAAGCGCCGGTCTTCTTGGCCTTCTCTTCCAGGCCGTCCAGCTCCGTGCCCTGGCCCACGTCGCCGGAGACAGCGATGACTTCGCAGTTGTTGTAGTTTTCCTTCAGCCAGGGAATGATGATCGAGGTATCCAGGCCGCCAGAGTAGGCCAGAACGACTTTTTTGATGTCTTCCTTTTTCATGATGAACGCTCCTTTGTTTTCATGCTTACACTTTTGTTTTTTGCACCGGGCGTCCCTCCCGGTGCGCTCGATCTCTCGGTTGCTTATCACGCTTTTTATTATACGCGGCGCGGCTTTTCCGTCAATGCGGAAAACCGCCAAACCTTCTGCCCTTTTCCAGTGCCGTTTGTGGCACTTTGCATGTTTATGCAAATATTTTATTATTTATGCAAATTTTATGCAGTTCTGCTGCATATATTCTTACACATTCTGAAAGCCGTTTCATCCATCCCGCCGGGCAGGTGCCAAGGTTTCAGCACCGCTTTCCGAAACGCAGAAGAGCCCCGGCAGATGCCGGAGCTCTTCGTTTCGTTTCATTCTGTTTTTCCGTATTTGCAGAGCACGGCCTGCGTCTGCTCTGCCGTCACCATCCGGACGGGGGCAGGCTTTTCGTTGCCGGTGCGCAGCGCCAGCCACCAGGTGGACAGGCCCAGCCAGCCGAATTTATACGCCGTGTGCGGGGTGCGGCCCACGCAGGAAAAGCCCATCTGCGCATGGATGCGCTCGCTGGCGGGGTTCGGGTCGGCCACAAGTGCATAGACGTTCCAGTAGCCGCAGGCGGCCAGCAATTCCAGCAGTGCGCGGTAGAGCAGGGTGCCTACCCCGCAGCCGCGGGCATCCGGGGCGCAGTAGATGGTGCTCTCCACCGACCAGTCATAAGCCTCGCGCGGATGCCAGCGGTGAGCGCAGGCATAGCCCAGCAGCCTGCCGTCTGCGTCCCGCGCCAGCAGCAGCGGGGCCACCTTCAGGGTGTTGTCCACCCAGTCCTCGTATTCTTCCAGCGTGGAGGGCGTGACCTGAAACGTTGCGGTGTGGTGCAGCACATACCAGTTGTACAGTTCCAGAATGTCCTTTGCATCGGCGCGGGACGCCACCGAGAGGCGGGGGAGGTTCTTCTCCTCCCACCCGGCGCAGAGGGCTTCCTTTTTCGCTTTCGGCAGCTTTTTCAGGGCCGCTTCCCGGCGCAGCGCCGCCGACCGGTCCGCGCACCGTTCCAGATAGGCGAACCGCTCCGCCCCCATGGCCCGTGTGGCCTTGGCCCCCCTGCCGGTCTTGTGGGCGTGCAGGCGGGCACCGGGGTCGTTCGTCCAGCCCGTATAGAGCTGGCCGCCCGCGCACCGCACCATATACACGTAGGCCCGCTCTTCGGTCTCTTGTTCGGTTCCTGCGCTCATGTTACAGTCTCCCGTTGTTTTTCAGCACCTGACGGCAGGCTGCAAGGGCCGTTTCCTTATCCTTGGCCGTGATGAGGAAGCGGCTGGCATGGCAGAAGCTGATGCCCTCGATGCCGCTCTTCTGCTCGATGACCTCCTGCGGCTGGCCCGCCCAGGACTGCGGGAAGGGCAGCTTGGGCTTCTTGGTCTTGTGGTCGGTCACGCACTGAGCGCTCCACCCGCCGCGCTGGCTGGGGTAGACCACGAACAGCGCATCCGTCCTGTACAGACCGTTTTTCCAGGGCAGGTAACAGGGCAGCACGACGATGCCGTCGCGGGAATTTTTGTAGGCCTGCTGGACTTTCTCGTCGGCGCGGTTCACGGCGTTGGCGCTGTCGAGCTGGTGTTCCAGGATCTGCTTTGCCACGGCCACGGCCTTGAAGAAGCAGGTGTCCTGATCTTCCTTCGAATCCCACACCGGGTTGAAGAAGCCGATGGCGTCGCACAGGCTGTTCTGCTCGCCGGTATTGTCGTTCAAGTCCAGCGGCTGGATGAAGTTTTCATCAATGAGCCGTGCCTGCCGCTCACCGACCAGCCCCGGCCCCAGCACCCGCCACAGCAGACCGAAGGCCGCATAGGGGACGCCGTTGGGGCGGGTCTCGCGCGGCTCCTGATGGTGGTCGAACATACCGAAACCGATGTCGTACACGATGCCGTCGAAGTCATCCGGCACCACAAAGCCGCGGGTAATTCTGATATCCGGCCGGACGATCTGCAGCAGCGCGGTGGCAAACACGTCGTCTGCATGGAACTTGCCAGCGTGTGTAAAACCATTTGCGGGAATTTTCATATCTGTACCTCATTCTCAACAGTGTCTTTGAGGACAGTATAGCACATTCTGCGGAGCGGGACAAATAGAGAACGCAAAAAGGCCCAAACCGGGCAGAGATTTCCGGTTTGGGCCTTTGTTTTCATCAGATGGTTCAGGCAAGTTTATTGAAAAGCGCTATCACTTCTTCGGTTGTCAGTTCACGACCGTTCTGGTCTTTTACAATCATATCGTTATCGCTTGCACCGTGCGTAATCGTATAGACACTCCAACCATTCGGAATGCTCAGGATCGCAGAATCCGGGATCGACTTACTGCACTGAATGCGAAGGATCTGTTCATCCGCCGTATCCGGAGAAACGACCAGATAAACCAGACTGCCCGTATTGTCATAGCAGAACATCTGGGTCTCCGTCCGCTTCGTAGATTTGTCTTCCCTCGTGATTGCTTCCGTGTAATAAGGGATCGCACTGATGACACGCGTGGTCTTCTTCACAGTATAATTCGTCTCAGGATCAAGAACTGTATTATCATCCGGATTTGTTGCATTCATGGGATAGCTTGTCATGATCGCGATCTTCTGGTTCGAATACAGTTTATACTGATTCACAACATTGTTTTGAGACAACTCGGCAAGCGTTTCTGCTACCTTTCCATTTTGATAGGTCTCTTTGGTATACGACTTTTTTCCATCCGTAACCGATTCCGTACAAACAATATACTGCGAGGCCGGTTTTACCGGTTCCACCTTGATGTATACTTTTTGCGCAGACCCATATTCCAGCACCCACTTATAAGTGCGGCTCTTGTTGAATTCGATCGTCGAGCCATCTGCCACTTCTTCGTCTTTCTTGTCTTCCGGCTTGCTCTCTGCGGGCGGGTCTTTCTTGTCTTCCGGTTTGCTGTCGGTGCTATCGTCCTTTTTTTCTTCGCCCTGCGAAGTGCCCGGATTGCTCGGCGTTTCCGGAGCGCTGGGGGCATCACCGCCACCGCAGGCAGTCATCAGAGACAGAGCCATTGCCGCCGCCAAAATGCTGACTGCAACACGTTTCATCATACGCATAGTTCATTCCTCCATTTTTGTTTTTATGGACAACTCCCCAAACCAAGCCGTCCATTTTTTCTCATCTTACTCTCTTCCAAAACTCCTGTCAACGCCTTTTGAAAAGTTCATCGGATATGGAAAATTTTCGTCCTGTTTTTAGAGCAATCTGACAAAAAGAGCCGCCCTGCAACGCACGGCAGGACGGCCCTTTTCCTTGGGATTCAGTGTTTTTTCGTCTTGGTCACCGCTCTGGTCGTGGTCTTTGTCACGGCCGTGGTGGGCTTGACGGCGGGGGAGAGGTTCGGCTTTCTGGTGATGGCCGTGGTGGCGGCAGGTTCGCCGAGGGCCAGCACCTCGCTCAGTTCTTTCTGAACGGTGTCGTTGTCGGCATCGGTCACGGCCAGAACGTCGGCATAGAACTGCTCCATTTCCTCAAAGGTGGAGAAGATGGCAACGTACATCTGGTTGCCCATAGCACCGGAGAGGGCGTCGGGGATGCGGTCCACCATCCGCATGTTGGCCTGATACTTCTGCATCAGCTGCTCGTGGCTGTACACGAAATGCTTGCCGTCGCGGCGGCCCGCAAACGGGCAGTAGTAGTGCTCGCCCACCGGCATATCGGTGCCGCCGAAGGCGATCATATCGGCCCAGATCTTGTACACGTTGGTGGAGCGCGCAAAGTTGATCATGTCGGGCGTGAAGCCGCCGCAGGGGCGCATGTTGACTTCCAGCGCCACGATCTGGCCCTTCTGGCCCATGCCGGCCTGATTTTCCGTCATCCGGAAGAACTCGAAGTGGACGAAGCGGCTCTTGACGCCGAAGCTCTTGACGACGGCACGGCCTGCGGCGCGGGTATCATCGGGCAGGTCCTTGATGATGTAGTAGATGGAGTTGTCGTCGTTGTTCACGATGTCCATGATGGACATCGGGCTGACGTTGCCCGCCTCAAAGATGGGGTTGCCGCTGCCGTCGATGATGGCATCGTAGCTGTTGACCTCAGCGTGGACGAACTCCTCCATGATGTAGGAGACGTCGGCATGGTGGGCGCTCTTGTAGATCAGGAAGGCGCGCAGCTCCTCGTCATCGGAGAGTTTGTGGGTGTCGGACGCACCGACGCCGTTGTCCGGCTTGACGACGACCGGGTAGCCCACCTCGTCGATGAACTTTTTACAGCCCTCGAAATCGTCCACCATGTGGTAGCGGGCGGTGGCGATGCCGGCCTTCTGATAATACTCCTTCATCTTGCTCTTGTACTTGATGCGGGGCATATCCTCGGTCTGGAAGCCGCTGGTGATGTGGAAATCGGTGCGCAGGGCGGCGTCGCGTTCCAGCCAGTATTCGTTGTTGGATTCCAGCCAGTCGATGCGGCCATACTTGAAGGCGAAGAACGCCACCGCGCGGTAGACCTCGTCGTAATTTTCGAGGCTGCCGACCTTATAGTATTCGTTCAGGCTGGCCTTCAGCTCCGGCTTCAGCTCATCATACGGCTGGTCGCCGATGCCCAGAACGTTCATGCCATCGTTTTTCAGCTCCCGGCAGAACTGCCAGTAGTTCGTCGGGAAGTTCGGAGAGATAAAGATAAAATTGCTCATGGTGTCTTGTTGATTCCTCTTTCTTTTGATACGCTTGAAACCCTCTCCGTCATCGCTTCCGCGATGCCACCTCCCCCAAAGTGGGAGGTCTTGATAGGCCAAAAGCTCCCCCTTCGGGGGAGCTGGACGCCGTCCGGCGGCCTGAGAGGGTACATTCATTATCACCCCAGAATGTAGGGCATATAATACGCGACCTGCTGATACCACCAGTTCCAGTCGTGGTTGACATCATGGCCCCACAGGTCTACCCAGATGGGGATGTGCTTGGCCTCAAAGATGCGCTTGAGATACCAGGTGGTGTCCGGCTGCTCCCAGTCGCCCTGACCGCAGCAGATGACGGCCTTCTGGTTCCGGAACAGCTCCATATAGGGGTGGTCTTCCGGGAAGTTAACCATATAATCTACCGGGGAGTTCATATAGACCAGCTCGTCCATATAATCGCCGAAGCCGTAGTGGGCGGTGTAGATGCCGCTGAGGGCCAGACAGCCGCAGAAGATGTTCGGGAAGCGGAGATACAGATTGACGGCATGGGTCGCGCCCAGACTGCATCCAAAGGCGATGACGCCCGGTTCGTCGTTCCAGCCGTTCCGCTCGCGGGCGATGTGGCGGATCTTGGGCACAGCTTCCTCCACGATGTAGCGGATCCACTGCTCATAGCGGCGGATGCGCCAGTAGGGGTCGCCGTTCGTGTCGGACCAGGTCTCCTTGTCGATGGTGTCGATGGAGAGGACCATCACCTGGCCGGACTCGATCCACGGGGCCAGCGTATCGGCCATGTGGAAGTCCTCGAAGTCAAAAAACCGGCCATCCTGGCAGGGGATGTAGAGCATCGGCCGGCCGGCGTGGCCGTAGACCTTGCACTCCATCTCACGGCCGAGCGCGGGGCTGTAATCCTTAAAATACTGCATTTCCATCGTGGGTCCCTCCTTATAATCGGGTCGTCGGGTCAATCCAGTTCGTACATCAGGGTATGGATCATGAACGGCAGCTGCTTTTCCCAGCTGGCTTCGCTGTGGGTGCCGCCGGGCACCAGACGGGCGGTCAGGTGGATGCCGCGGATCATGACCTTGCTGCACATGTCGGCAAAGCCCTTGCGCATCCCCTCGTGGTTGCCCATCTCGCGGGAGCCGTAGTCCATGTAGAGCACAGTGCCCGGCTCCAGCTTCGCACGGCCCAACAGACCGCTGAGCTTTTCCGGCGAGACCCAGATGGACGGCGACAGAGCCGCCGCACGGCCAAAGACGTCGTTGTGGTTCAGCAGGGCGTACAGGCTCATCAGACCGCCCATCGAGCTGCCGCCAATGAAGGTGTGCTCCCGGTCGGGCAGGGTGCGGAAATTGCGGTCGATGAAGGGCTTGAACCGGTGGATGAACCAGCTCATGGTCGCAGCCCCCTTGCCGTCAAAGTGGCCGTAGGTCGGGTCATCGAAGCGGTAGGGCGAATACTCCACCAGACGCTCGTTGTTCGGCCCGGCGTTGCACTCGACCGCCGCCACGATGAGCGGCGTGTCGGTGTAGTCCAGATAGTTTGCCAGCCCCCAGCTCTTGCCGAAGGTGGCATCTTCGTCAAAAAAGACATTCTGACCGTCGAACATGTACAGCACCGGATACCGGCGGTCCGGGTCGGCTTCGTACATGGTGGGCAGATAGACATAAACACGGCGCTGCTCGGTGCCGTTGACAGCGGGGTAGCTGACGCTCCATTTCTTGATCATGGTCCTGATCCCTCTCAATCCTCTTACTCTATGCTTAGTCTAGCACCATCCCGGCAGAATTGCAATTCTGAACCAAGACCACAGGGCAGATTGCGCCGCAAAGCGCCTGAGCGGTTGATACAGCAAACGCCGCCCGGTGAGCTGCCGGACGGCGCTTGCGGAATTCGGAACAAGGAAAGAAACGTGCAGCTTAGTACTTCTTCTCCACCGGAACGATCCAGCCCTTGGTGTCGGGCAGCTTGCCCCACTGCATCCCGGTCATGGTGTCGTACAGCTTCTGGGTGACAGGGCCGATGTTGCCGTCGCCGA
>OKTL01000228.1_pt1 | contig 34216 bp, 20 predicted proteins | sample 1606211 | NCBI WGS metagenome assembly OKTL01 (sample SAMEA3879538, study PRJEB24766) | human gut metagenome | biome: human-associated habitat; feature: feces | place: USA | collected 1985/1987 | reverse complement strand
ATACCCCTTATAATTCTATTATATTCCCAATTTTAAGAGAAAATATTTATATTTAATATACATTTATTAAGAAAAGAGAGTTGATATGAAGTTAAAAAAATTCGAACAACAGCCAAAACACGTTGACAATATTCCAATTGAGGCTATTAATCTTGATTCTGAACAGGAACAGCCGCCAAAACCTGACAAAGCTGTTGGCAAGAATGTATTCCAGCCTAACAGCAAATACTTTACAATTGTTATATATGGTCTGCTTTTTGTGCTAGGTGCAATTCTTATATATAAGTTCATTGGTAACTGGCCTGCAACCGTCAAGTCATTGGGCAATATATTCCATATACTGTCACCATTTCTTATTGGTGCCATGATTGCGCTTGTTCTTTATCCGTTTATCAAGATCCTTTATAACAGGTTCTTCATGGGGGTATGCCATATCAAGTCCAAGAAAGCTGCCAAAATGCTTTCAATTCTTGTTGCTTACCTGATAGCAGTTGGCGCATTTGCAGTATTAATAGGCTTTGTTGTGCCTCAGATATACAAAAGTATTACAGAGATTGCCAATCAGGCTCCTGTATGGTACGAGAATATCCGCAACTGGTTCACTGAGTTTGAAGATAAGCACGCCAATTCTTCTATTGATTACAATTTCATTAATCAGAAGATTGAAGATGCTCTTCCTAAACTTGTTGACTACATGACTGGTGCACTTACCAATATGGTTCCTTACATTCTTAATACATCCATGGCCATTCTTTCGGGTGTGTTAAACCTTGTTATTGCAATTATCGTGTCCATCTACATGATTTCTGATAATAAGAATATCTTTTATCATTTTAAGAGATTTTTATATGCCGTGCTTCCTAAGAAAACAGCAGACAATACACGCATCATCTGTAAGAATTGTGGAAGCATTTTTATTAATTATATTATCGGCAAATCATTTGACTCAATTATTGTCATGATTATCTGCTTTATTATCATGCTGATTCTCAAGCTGCCATATGCAGTGCTTATAAGCGTGATTGTCGGCATAACGAACATGATTCCGTATTTCGGACCATACATCGGTGGCGTGATTGGCGGTGTGATTATTGTTATCGCAAGCCCTATCAAACTTATCATATTTGTAATCATGATTGTCTGCATCCAGCAGGTTGATGGTCTGCTTATCGGTCCGCGTATCATCGGCAGTACTACAGGTCTTAAGCCTGTATGGGTTGTGTTCTCAATAACCGTAGGTGGGGCGCTGTTTGGCGTAATTGGAATGTTCCTTGGAGTTCCCGTATTTGCCGTATTAAGCTACCTGTTAAACATTACAGTGCAGCATTTTCTGGACAAAAGAAAAGTCACCGTGCAGCCTTATGACTCGCCCGATGACCTCTAGATTATTTTTTGGTATTAAGAATTCTCACGACATCGTCGAGGGAATTCTTAAATCTTACCACTCTGTAATTCGCACCTTTATGCACATACATCACTTCTGATACTTTCCTTGCAAATGCTTTATTCTTCACAACAATTCTCCAAAAGCCTTTATATAGTATATGCATTTATTATTAATGATTTCTTACTGCGATAAGTTTACAGATAGGATTGCCCATCTGTGAAAATCTTGTCTCATACTCTGTCATTACATTACCCTCGTTAAGTACAGAGTCATTATGTAAGTCAAATGTGACAACAGGAAGCTCCCAGTCTGCCTCTTTAATCTCTTCTAATGAAAAATCGAATAAATCTTTATTGTCTGTTTTGAATTCCACCTGTCCGTCCGGCTTTAATATAATGTCATATCTTGCCATGAACTGTCTTGAGGTAAGTCTTCTCTTCGCATGTCTGTCTTTTGGCCATGGATCTGAAAAATTAAGGTATATTCTGTCTACCTCTCCCTCTCCAAACACCTCACATATTGCCTCTGCATCCATTCTGATGAATCTTAAATTAGGAAGCTGAAGCTCATCCTGTTTCTCTACAGCTCTTAAAAGTACGCTTGAATACTTCTCTATACCCACATAATTAATATCAGGATTATTTGCTGCCAATGTTGTTATAAATGTGCCTTTACCCATACCAATCTCTATACGGATTGGATTATCGTTACCGAAAACCTGTGACCATGTGCCTTTCATCCCCTCTGGCTCTGTAAACACATATTCATTCTCTATCATTACTTCCCTTGCTCCGGGTACATTTCTAAGTCTCATAACCCACTCCATTCCTATTTCTAATAAATATTTAGCATTTTTCTATGCCTTCATGTTTCTATGTATATCTGCCACAGTGGCTTTTTATGGTATACACCTGAATCTGACGAGCTGTGTAGGAGTAATACCGCTATATACATTAGCTCCGTGAGCAAAAGCTCGTTCAAACGAAGTGCGTTTGCTTTTGCTCACTGTAATATGCTTTGTATATAGCGGTATGTACTCCTACTAAGCGCAGGAAGCCTGAAGGTGTATACCATAAAATGTTACTGTGGCTGCATTACACAGATTCTTTGTAATATATTTACCATAAATATCACTTTTTGCCAAGCAGGGTTTACTTATGGACAATCCTAAGCTAAAATATAATGGTATATTATATTAATCGGAGGAATTATCCATATAATGAAAAAACATTTTCTTAAAGGATTACTTATAAAGATAACCAGCGCAGTATCTGCCACGGTATTAGCATGTTCTGTATTTACCACAGATGCACACGCTGCCGCATATAACATAACCTATTCTGAAACAGGCACTGCTAATACTGAAGTTTCATGGCCTGATGCCCCAGAAGTTAATTCCAGCAGTTGTATTCTTGTTGATGCTGACACAGGCTCTATTCTATTCGAAAGAAACTCGCATGAAAAATGTTATCCTGCCAGCACAACCAAAATTCTTACCGGTCTTCTTACCATTGAGAACTGCAATATGGATGATGTAGTAACATTTTCACAGGCCGCAGCCACTTCCATCAATATATATGAGGATGCTAATTTAGGTTGTAAGGTTGGAGAACAGTTTACTGTAAACCAGCTTCTCCATGGACTATTATTATACTCTGCCAATGAAATGGCCTATGCTCTCGGTGAGCATGTAGCCGGCTCCATAGACGCATTTGTTGATATGATGAATGCCAAGGCAAAAGAACTTGGTGCTTTGAATACACATTTTGCCAATGCAAGCGGATTATATAATACCAACCACTACACAACAGCATATGATATGGCTATGATTGCAAGAGGCTGTTATAATAATGCTTCTTTCGTAAGCATTGATTCTACTGCTGACGCATATGTAATTCCTGCAACTAACATGTCTGCACAGCGTACAATCAGACACAGACATAAGATGTTGAAAGGCCGTTCTTACTATTATGAATACTGTAAGGGTGGAAAGACAGGATATACTGATGAATCACAGAACACACTTGTAACATTTGCAGAAAAAGATGGCATGCGTCTCATATGTGTTGTATTTAAGGAAGCAACAGATGATTTAAGATATACTGATACAAAGACGCTTTTTGACTGGGGCTTTTCTAATTTTCAGAAATCAACAACTACAGGAAGTCAGCTCGGGGCTATGTTTTCCAATGATAATTATTATAATTCAGCTGTTTTCTCGACACTTTCACTAAACTTCGGACTGAATGCTTCATTTATCACAATACCTAATAAAAGTTCATTATCAAATGTAACTATGACGGTTGATGATAATTATGACATGACCAATGAAAATGGTGTTATGACAACACATCTTAAGTTCCTGTACAATGATAATACTGTAGGCACAACTACACTTAATATATCTGCTGCCGGCACGGACACCGGAAGCTTGCTTCCTTATGTCAGTACAGATGTTTCTTCATCATATAAGCCTAAGACATGCATTAAAATCAATATCTGGGTAGTTGTTGGCATCGGTGCTGTTATATTATTCATTATTTATATAATTGAAGAACGTGCCAGAAGAAAACGTCAGAGAAGACATTACAACAGAAGAAGACGCAGATTATAAAACAATTTTCTTTTCATGAAAAAAGAGATGGCAGCCAAAAACTACCATCTCTTTTTTATGTCTGTAAGATTAATTACTCTTTTTATTCTTTCGCATCATAGTATATATAATACCGAATCCAAGGATAACCATACACATAAACCATGCCATTGCTGCTGCATATAAAGAATCTGCTGTTTTAACATCGCTGTTACCTGCATCTTCTGTTTTAGCATCACTGTTACTGGTGTCTGCTGTGCTCTGTGTTGGAACTTCTGTAATGTTCTCATCAGTTTTATTTGTTATATCTTCAGCCCCTGTTGATGGCTTTTCGATATTTTCTGTTTCCTTTTCAGCATCTTTATATATGATTGCATATGTAGAAAATCTGTCTGTTGCAAATGTAATTGTATTATCTTTTTCGTTATAAATAACATTTACATTTTCTGCAACTCCATTATGGATTCTTATTACACCATAGGTTCTTTCTATTAATGCATTCTTATTAATAAGATTCTCTGGTATTACAAATTTAAATGTTAATGCTTTATTCAGTTCATGAACATCTGATTTTTCTCCATTAATAACCTTATTAACTTCAATGTTAAGAATTGTACCTATCTTTTCACTGACATTAAGCTTCTTCTCAATCAATGTTTTATCTTCAGCACTGACTGATTTGTCTGCATTATTTACATTAATTGATACATCAACCTTTGCACCTGCTTTAACAGCCTTAATCTCATCTTCTGTAAGAACACTGTTAATTATATCATCCTTTGACTCTGACAGGCTTGTTTCCGGAACATCATCCTTCTTTACAAGCTCTACCTTTATCTCTGGTTTTATCTCTTCCTTAATCATAGGAATCACAGTAATGTCTGCTTTATCTCCACATACTGTACAATGATGAGATTTGCTTCCGTTTTCTGTTGTAGTTGCTTCTTTGTCTATTGTCCATTCCGTACTGTATTTATGACCTGCTGCCGCTACAGTTTCTTTCTTGCTTTCTCCACATACTATACATGTATAGGTCTTCTCTCCTGCTTCTGTACATGTTGGCCCTTTCGTTATTGTACCGTCATTCCATACATGAGTTGTATGTTCTTCCTTAATATCATTGTAAGTAGTCTTTTCCCACTGTAATGTTGTAAGAGTAAGCTTTCCAGCTCCTGTATATGGCTTAACTTCTTTATCAAGGCTTGAAGCTGCATATAATGTATTTCCACTATATGGAAGTGCATTCTTGAATTCATCCTTATCCTGAATCAATGCAACCTCACCGGCTTTGCTTGTGTTAAGAATAACCTTTGTTTCTTTCTGCTTTCCATCAAGCATATATATTGTGTTAATTGCATTAATATAACCCGCTGCACTATCTCCATTTCCACTTATAAGTGCATTAGATATTCCTGACATGTAACAGTTTTCAAGTAACATATGCGCTCCGCAGTTAGATGAAGCTCCATTGCTGACTATTTTCTGTGCTAATTGTGCACCTGCAGTGTTCTCTATATCAAGACGCATATTTCTTAAATCCTGCGCATCCATAATACAGTTATAAACATGTGCTGTACCATAACGAAGTCTTGGCATTCTGTCCATAGAATTCTTATAGTAATTATTAGCAAGAGTTACTGTTATGTTCTTTGCAGATGTATCTGAGTCTGACTGTCCAAAAAGATGAGTTTTCTTCTGCCCATAACAATAATTATATATCTGCTGTTCTGTCATTCCCTCTTCAAGCAAATGCTTATAATAAGGATAACTATCTGGTGATGCCTTTAACGCATTCATCATCTCTTCAAAGAATACATTATTATCACTGGCTGGAAGGAACTCACACCATGATATTGTAATATCAGTATTATTAACCGGTGTCTTTACATCAATAACGCCGTCATATGCCTTATAGAATGTACAATGGTCAATCCATATATCAGAACTGCCCTTTTCTATAGTCATATAATCCCAGTCATTACGATCATATGCTCCACTTGTATTTTCGTCCCATTCCCATAACTCATCAAACTTAATATTTCTTATGATGATATTGCTTGAACCTGTAATATCAAAACATGTATGTGTAATCTTAGCACCATTCTTAGAGTAAATCGTAAGATTGCTCATATCTGCAAGCTTAAGCATTGATACACCAGTCTTTAACAATGTTGGATGAGTGAGTGGTGCAAGTTTATGCGCTGTTATAAATGCACTGTAATCACTGAAATTATTTACTTCCTTATCACCCAGTGCAACGTCTGCTGTAAGCTCAATAACTGATGCTTTTCCAGACTTTTTAACACTCTGTATTGCCTTAAGGAATTCTTCTGCCGTTCCTGCTGTGTAATAATTATCAGATGTTTCTTTTAATAATCCTCCACCTGTAACACCGGCACCCTGTGCATATCCTTCCTGCTCATACTGTGAAAGACCTGAATCATTGCCCTCAGTCTTATCATATGTATCTGATAAATACTCTTTTTCTACATATCTGTCTGAGCTTTCTGTCTTTACTGAACCCTTATATGCAGTGCCTTCTTCAGTTACTGTTGTATATGGATTCCATCCAAGATAATCTGCTGATATCATCTCTTCTGCTTTTTTCTTTGAAATCTGTCTTCTGTCAGCATTAATTACATATGCAGGTCCATAAGTTCCATATTCAAAGAATCTTGCATTTTCTGCTTTGTTACCACTCATATCTGAATATGGTTTTTTAGCTGTTCCGCTTAAAATCTTACCCATATAACAGTTTATCCATGTAATATATGCATCTGCTCCCCATGGTCTTGCAAGATAATACTTGCTTCCTGAGCATCCGTCTTCTGAAAGAATCTGGCAATTATTAAATGTAAGTCCATATGCTGCATCTACCGATGCCTTTGGCGCACATACATAACCAGAATTCTTGTTAGCATTGTAGCGGAATACAAGTCTGCTATCATTAAATAACGCTCTAGGGTCATTGCCATATATAAAGTCTACATTACCTGCTATGTAACATTTGTAATAATACTGTGTTCCACCATTAGCACACAATGTATCCTGATATCCAAGAATTCTTACATTAATATAAGAAGTTTCGTCAGCATCATTTCTTAAAGCATCACACGATTCATTACTCAGTGAACCGTCACCAAGATACTTATATGTATTTTCTATTGTAAGGTTTTCTGCGGAAAATCCTTTTGCTGCTGAATTAATCAATACAGCACATCTTGACTTCATATCTCCGCCAACCCATTCTTTAGTATCATAGAAAATTCTTGTCTTTTCGCTGTCCTCACCTATAAGTGTAATGTATGGTGACTTAACTTCAAGGTGCTCTTCATAGTCACCCTCTTTAACAAGGATAATTACACGCTCTGTATTATTGCTGCTTACAGAGTCAACTGCTGCCTGTACTGTCTTATATGTAGGAATACCGTTGACTTCCTCACCATCAGTACCTTCATATGCACTGTCTACAACCTTATTGTAATTAGTAAGATATACATAATTATAAGTTTCTCTTGTTGTATTACCCTTACTGTCTGTAAAAAGCAATTCAACATCATTTCTTCCTTCTGCAACATCAATATCTGTAAATGCAAACTTGCCCTTTGCCTTTACATCCTGCTGCGCAGCCTTATTACCATTAACCGCAAGTATAACTGATACATTATCCTCAACTATTCCTTCAATAGTAATCTTTCCATTATAAACTGTATCATATGATTTCTTAGTTACTGTGTACTTTACAGCCTGATCCTCATATACATATTTGCCGATACGGTTTGTTGATGGAACTGCCCAGACAGTCTCTGAAGGATTACTGTAATTATCTACTTCATCCCCAATGTGTGAATATGCCACAACATAATAGTAATATGGCATATCTGTTGTTATATCCTTATCTTCATATGCACATTCTTTAGTTGTTGTAATTAAAGAAGCATTATCCTGTGTTTCATCATATGAATAACGATACACTTCATAACTATCTGCCTTATTTATTTCCTTCCAGCTAAGATTAACTGACTTTGCGCTCGATGCAATACTTACAACTGGCTTATCAAGTGCAGCCATTACTTCAACTGCCTTTGCTTCTGCATAGGCATTTCTTTCACCTGAAACACCTAATTTTCCGCATACCCTGAAGCTGTATTCGCCAGCATCACTGATAGCATACTTATATGTTGTAGCAGTAAGCTCTGTTTCTACATCCTTCCATGCGCTTCCATCCTTAGAAACCTGAAGTACATAGACACCATCACCGTCTGCCTCTACAGAATTATTCCAGCTTACTGTAATATAATCTCTTGTAGATGCAGCCTTTGCTGTTACTTCCTTAACAACAGGAGCTGTTCCCTCTGCCTTATAACAATTGTTCTGATCATAAAGAACTGTACCATCTGCTGCTGTATACTTCATATTCTGGATAGTTGCCTTAACTCCTGCTAAAACAAATCCATAAGAAACTGCTGTATTCTTTACATTAGTTTTAAACAACTCATTCTTATCATAAGGATATATTGCTGTCTTTGTCTCTCCATCCTTAGGTGTTACTGTTATAACAAGTCCGGCTTCTGTTTTTTCCATAGTAAATGTTACAACTGTACCTGCTGGAATTGTTGAATCAATTCCAGATGCAGCACCCGCTAACTCTGACGATGACTTTGAATATATCATTTTAAGCTGATCAGATTTTCTGATACCTGCTGTTACAATGTAATCCTTATTAAATGCTCCAAAGAATATACCATTAGAAGTGCTTGAACCACATTCATTAATTGTTATATCTGCTGTAAGCTTATTAGCATCGCTTGTCTCCTCGAATCCATAGAAGCTTGATGATGTAAATGCTGTCGTTTCTTTAGCTGGCATTGCTCCGCCTGTCTGTGTCATAACAAGTCTCTGGCCTGTCGGCTGTACAACAAGACCTGACTCAGAACCATAGCCATAGGTCTTAGGCATTGCCTTCTGTTCTACATATTCAACATCCTTTGCAGGATATACAACTGATATTGAAGCAATATAAGCTGAACCTGTTGATACAATCTCTATACTTCCTGCTTCTTTAGAATCATAATTAAATACAGTTGTTGCATCTGTTGTTGAAGCCGCAGTTCCATTAATTGTATATAATGCATACTGCGCCTGATAAGCTGTTACCGATACAGTACACTTTCCACTTACCGGTACAGTAATTTTAGCTCCAGTTGTAAACTGTGCTGAATTTGGTGTAGCACCGTTAGGAGCTAATTTTCCATTTGTTGCATCTACATACAAACCGTTATAATATCCTGTTTTACTTTGGATATTATCTTTATAGTAGTTACCATCAGCACTCTGAGCAAATGACCATTTAGTAATCTGCTCAAATACTAATGTCTGTGTTACATCTGCTCCCTTTACTGTAACAGTATCACCTGCTGTAATCTTATAAGGATATGCTTCAAAATCACCACTAAGAGAAAGTGTATATGAACCATCTCTTAATTGCACAGAGTCCTTATTTGCAAATATATATGTATAACCATCTTCCTTATTAGTGTATGTATATGTAACACTCTTTCCTGTCATATCCGGCTCTTCTGGAAGAGTAAGTGATACCTTATACACTGGCTTAAGTGAAACTTCAAAGTCTAATGTTGAATCCTCTGAATATGATATTCCTGTCTTTGTTGAGGTGATATCATAATCATTAGCTCCCTTAAGGTCTACACTATATGTAATTCCTTTTTCTAATTTAGCAGAATATGTATTTGCACTCTTATCTATTGTAACCTCTGGTACATATTCTGTATCATCAGTTGTTGTAAATACAAGATTAAGATTATCTGTATCATAATCATCTGCAAAACCTGTTATAGTTCCTGTAACTGTACATGTAGACAGCTTCATAATACTAAGATTAGCTGTTATGTCTGATGATGATGTACTTATCTTATGTGTTACCACACCAGTTGCAATGATATAAGCAGGATTACTAAGAGATAACTCATACTCCATTTCAGTATCCTCTGCCGGAACTCCTACTGAATAATTGCCATCCTTAACATCTGATGTATATGTAAGACCTGTTGTCTTATTAGTTGCAATCACCTGTAAATCAGATGGAATCTCTGAATTAGATGTAACAGTTCCTGATATTGCTTTCTTATCAAGAGTCTGGCAATCGATTGATAAGGATTTGATGTAATTATTTTTGCCATCTGTTGTTTTTTCAAATCCTAATGTTAACTCCCCCTCATCCCCTGTAAGATAACAGATAAATTCTAAATCAACATAATTCTTATCTTTATCGTTTATTGCATAAGATGTACATTCAACCTTATTTAAAACTTTACCAGTTATATTAAGTGTATTTTCAAGTATACCTTCTTTATCTGCACCAGTATTTTTGTATGCAGTAAGCTTAATAACCGCCTTATCTCCATTAGCCGGCATTACAATCTTTGTTCCGGTATTTACCTGAATTCTTGTGTTAGTTACATCTGGCTGAAACTTTCCAGAAGGAGTTGCATCTACATATAACACATCTCCATAAGCATTAGTATAAGTTCCTATAACCTTCTGGATTGATGTTTTAGAATTACTTGCTGAAACACTTCCTGTATAATCCCATTCTGCCTTAGTATGTCCCTCGGCAAATGCTGCTGCAGTTTCAGCATAGCTTGTTGAAGAATCAACCTGCATTGACTTAAAATAATTCTGAGCAGTTATTGTAATTGTTACTGATGATACACCCTTTTCCGGTTCACCAGTAATTACATAATTCTTCCAGCTTGTAGCTGACTGCTCTGTCACTTTAATATTAGATAAACCTGTACACTGGATATTATCAGCTGTTTTTTTATCGTATGCATTCAGTGTTATTGTACATGTCTTCGCACCACTAACAACTGGAAATGTAAGTGTTGTACCTTTATTAACCTGATAATCTCCATTACTTACTCTGTTAGTAATTTTTGCACCTTCGGCTGTTGCATCCACTAACAATTCATCTCCGCTGGAATTAACCAGTTTTCCTGATTTTCCACTTAATTCTGTGACAGAATTGTCACTATCGCCATCTGCATACATGGTATCTTTAACTGTCCATAATGCACTGGCTTTGGTTGCTGCTTTAACCGTAATGTTAAACAGCCCGTCTGGTAACGAAATACCTGACAATACTAATGCAACTGTCATTAATACTGCCAATACGCGCTTAAACCAGCTTTTCTTTTTCTGATTTTTCATAGCTTCTCCCTTTCTTGCCCGTATAAACAAACTATATTAAAATATCATATATTGTTTTTTCGCGGACTATGCAATTTGTTAAATATTAACAAATCGCCAATAATATGCATATCAAAAATACAACATCATGTCCATTATCACCACTGAAATATGGCATTTCCCCCTCCCCCATACAGATTTATAGTCCTTTTCACCTATTTTTCACATTTTTTTCACAAAAAAATGTGCCATAACAACCAAAATTGTTATGGCACAACGCTTATATATTAATCATTATTCAAAATAATACAGATACACATCTTCAAGGTCTATATTATCGCCAACCTTCACAGCCTCTTTTGGCAGCTCATACCCTGAATCCCCTGCTCGCTATATTGTTATCTGTCTGTGTCTCATTACTGATTCCACCCTTAGAATATGTAAGACCTGAATATACTGTCTGTGTATTCTTCATCAGTGGTTCTGATGTATCCTGTTTACTGACTTCATAGAAAGATTCCCTTAAATTCTTCAGCAATCCCCTGACGCGTTTTAATTCTGCTTTGTTAAGATTTACTGATACAGATATAAGAGTTCTTTTTATATGATTATATATCAAAAAAAGATTAGCAGACACTTCATATTGCATATCCAATCCACTTATCAGCTGGTCAATAACTTTACCAGACATATATATGTTATCCCTTATCTGCACTTCTTCATCCGATTCGCATGCATCTTCAAGATACCGGTCTGCTAAATCATACAGAATTACAACAAGCTGTGATGCAGTGGCTTGCGTAATCCTATATTGAAATGTTTTTATCAATTCCTTAGTCATACATTTCCTTTCCAATACGACTACTACAACATTATTACTACATTTACTGTAATAACTGCAATACCTGTGAAGGTCTTTCATTAGCCTGTGCAAGTATTGATGTTGCAGCCTGTGTAAGAACCGTTTCTGATGTATATGTTGTCATTTCCTCTGCCATATCAGTATCTATCATAGTTGATAAAGACTTGGTAAGATTCTCGTTAGAAACATCAAGGTTATTAGTTGTATGATCAAATCTGTTCTCATATGCACCAAGCTTCGAACGTATTTCATTAGTCCTGGTAATAGCCTGGTCTACAGTTGATATAGCCTGTGATGCTGTATAATGAGTCATAACATTAAGATTATCTGTTCCTAATGTATATGTTGTAATTGCCGGTATATCAATAACAATAACCTGATCCTGATTAGCTCCTACATGTATGCTCATTGTACCAACATCTGTAACTTCCTGATTGATTGTTTTTGCTGTTCCTGCACCAGCAACAGACGAACCATTATTGTTGCTGTCATCAAAAATAGTTCCCACTGTATTCCCCGGAACATCCAAAGAAAAATTCTTATTATTAACATCTGTTACTGTTATAACAGTTCCTTTTGTAGAAACAATTGCTGAATTGGCAAATCCTACTCTGTCTCCATTATTATCAGTAGCAATCTCTGCCTTAACATCACTTCCCTCTACGAGAATTCCATCCTTTGCAGCAGCCTGTGGTATTCCAAGCATATTTGCAAGACTTGCATTATCACATGTTATATTCATTCTCTGGTCACTTCCGTACTGATTAGTCATAATAACAAGTGTCGAACCCGCATAACTGGCTGTTGGCTCATAGCCTGCATATTCTGTTCCATTAGCTGCTGTATCATTATTAAGGCTTGCTGTTGCAAATGCAGAGCCACCTGTAATATTAACACCATCAATTATTTTTCCCATTACTACATCCAGAGTATCCCCCTCTGTAATGTTAATACTGTAACCGTTAATCTTTATTACACCTGCCTCATCAGCTGCAATAGGAGTTGTAGCTGACATGCTGATAGTACCCGTACCTACCGCGATAGCCTGTCTGGCATCCTCTGTAACTGTAATTCCATATATGCCTGCTGTATAATTATCAGATACTGAAAGCTGATTAACTCCCTGCAGGTCTGAATATACTCTTCTTGAAAGATTACCGTTAATAAGAGACTGTGTATTAAATTCTGTCTGTTCTGATATTCTGTCTATCTCTTTATTAATCTGGTTTATCTCTTTCTGGATAGCTTCTCTTTCATCATCTGAATTAACATCATTAGCTGCCTGTACACTAAGCTCCTTTAATCTTGTAAGCATACTCTGGATTTCATTGATTGCACCTTCTGCTGTACTTATAACAGAAACTCCATCCTTAGCATTATTCCCAGCCTGATCAAGACCTTTTATCTGAGCTCTCATTTTCTCAGATATTGCACAGCCTGCGGCATCATCCTTAGAACCGTTTATCTTGTATCCTGATGATAATCTCTGTATTGATGTTGACAGATTATTCTGTGATTTCTGTAATGCATTATTGGCAACAATCGCTGCCACATTAGTTCCTATTCTCATATCTTAACCTTTCTGTCTGTCCAATTTACCTGTTCATGCTCTATATATCGGATTTTCTGTGCAAATCTTTAGCCTGCAAGCTGTTTTACAATCTGTGCTGCAATTTCATACAGCTTATCTGTTGCCACACTATCCGCCGCTGCCTCATAAGTCACATATGGCACATCTGACGATTTTGTAGTGTTTACAGACACATTTGTAAAGCCAAATACTTCTTTTAAGGATTCTTCCATATCATCAAGAAGCTGGATTCCTTCATCTGAAACTGCTGTGTCACTGACAATGTACATACCAAGACTTTCTCTGTCAGCCTTAGCCTCAACAGAAACTTTTCCTAATACGCTGCTTAGCATGTTTACAGATATACGACCTTTATTATCGTCATCCTGAACCAATGTAAGCTTCAGCATACCTGTACTTCCTGAGTCTGTTATATACGGTATTCTGTAATCATGCCTTAATGCCAGATTCTTAATATATCCGATTGTTCTGTCCTTAAGTCTTAAATCCAGAAATCCCTCGTAATTGACATCTATCTGTGTATCAAGGTCTCCCGCTTTGGAAAGAACCTCCTGAAGTTCTTCCTCTGTCTCATCTTTCATTTCTTCATACATAAGTGACAGTTTTTCTTTATGTCCGATTTTTTCAATCGAATCCCTTGCATAATCACGTGTTGTCTTAACACCTCTGATATCCGGGAACTGTCCGGATTCTAAAAATGCTTTAACAGCCTGTATGTTACCACTGTTTATTTCTGTATCTGCATTTCTTATCTGCCTCAATATATCAGCTCCTGCCTGCACTGCTGCCTGCTGTTCCTTAAGATATTCCTCATAATATTGTTCCTCGGCTGCCGCATCATAGTTATCCTCTAACTGTTCAATAAACATTTCAACGGACTGTTCTCCGATTCCGGATGAGTTATCCACATTCTTTAATGTATTCGGGGTAACTAATCCACCATTTGCCATAAATAATGCACTGTAATAGTTAGCAATTCCGCTTACCTCTGCCATTCCTGTATTCTCATCAATAACAGCGTCCATGTCATAATGCTTTCTTGAATTATATGCAGTCATAAGATTATTCATAGTGACCTCAGCTCCCTGCTTAATCAGCGCACCTGCTGCCACTCCGGCATCTCTGGTGAATATATTCATCATCTGGTATATTCCTATAAACTGCTTTCTCTGCTCTTTAGTAATACCATTGGTACGGTCAAGCTTATAAAGAAACTTTGAAAACTTCTCCTCATTATCCTTAGATGCTTTATCATTAGCCTCTGTAAGATATTCGTTGACTTCCTCAATTGAAGCATTCATTGGATTTACTCCGTCTTTTATCATATTAAGAACTGTCTCCGGTTTCATATTCTTAATAAGATTATTAATCATTGCATTAACAGATTTGACTATCTCTACATTTTCCTTTGTCATATCCATGTTATTAGCAGCCAGTACCTTTATTGCTTCCTTGTCCTCATCAGTTCCCTCAAGTCCAAGCTCCCTAATAATATCATCCGCACTTCCCTGTACTGCCTTCTTTAATGAATCACCTAAATCGCCTCTTATCTGAGTTCCGACTGCCTCATAAGTTTCATTCATCTTGTCAAACATACTGGCAAATACACGCGCAGGATTTCTTACAATCTCGTCCAATGACTTTCTCGCTGCAAGAACATCTGCGTATGAAACCTGTGCGTCTGCATACATTCCATCAGCCTGCTCATATTCCATAAGCATTGAATTAAGCTCATCTATCGGAGTTGTAAGAATAGAAATGTTATTCTTAACGAGATATACAGACGCATTCGCACTCATAAGAACTCTTGCTGTTACAAGCGTGTCATACGCCTTATCTGCTGCCTGCTGTACATCAGATGCCTGATTCCTAACTTCACTATTTCCTGTGCTTACTGTTGCTGCACTGTATTCAATTCTGAAGCTTCTTGCATCCATCTCTAGCTTAAGGCTTGCTATTGTAAATGTTTCCCCTTTTGATACCACATTTGCAACATCTGAATACTCTGCCCTGTTAATAGTATCAAGAGCTGTCCTTATATCATCAATTGGCGAACCTGTAACGAGCGTATTCTCTGCCTTGCCTCCAAGCTTCATGTTATCAAGTATCTTATTAAGCATTTCATCAGGGTCAGCCTGAATCTTTTCAATATCTATCGCATCAAGCTGTGCCTTATATTCAAGATTTTCTTTAGTAACAGGAATCTGTGCATCAATAAATGCTCTTGCATCCGCAAGTGTATTATCATTAACCTCAAGTCCTGACGAAGCAATTATCTTCTCAATTCCCGGCCTTAAAACTTCAAAATCAGCGTCAGATATTGCATTTACACACCTTCCTATTGTAACGCCATCTGCACTGATACTTGATGAGGTTGCCGCCTGTGCCTGATATATTCCAGCAATTGAAGGCTCAATGCCATTAGCAACCATGTAATTCTTTGTGTTCTCTGATAATGGCTTTAACTCTTTACTCTTTTCAAGTGTGCCTTTAACCTCAGCAACACTTTCATCATTGACAGCTATATCTGCTCCCTGCATACGGCTCTCGACACTTGCCGCTGTTGCTGCACTTCCAGTCACACTCTCAATCTTATCCTTGGAAACTGCTGTGCCATAATTAACATAATCATCAGAGTGCATCGCAAGTTCAATCTTAATTTTCTCAATAATATTAACCATATCATCTGGTGTAGCATCTGTAAGATTAAAGCCATCCTCATCTAACTTTACCGCATCAGCACCAGATAACTTCATCATCAATGCCTTAAGGCTTAACTTTGCACCAGAAGCACTCGCCATAATCTGGCTCTTTACATCATCTGCCTCCTTAAGAAGTCCCTCATATGTATTGTCAGTTGCAGCTGTCACACCGCCAGAAATTACCACTCCTGCAAATGAGCCTGCCACACCTTCGCTTTTAACTGTCTTATTTTCTTTATAATTAATAGATGTTCCCTGTGCCGCAACATCTTTATTGAAATTCGCGCCCGAAACTGTATATGTCATATTCTGCTGCCTTTCTTATTTACTGTCTGAAACAATCACTCATTGTCATGTAATAAATATTTCGGCAGATGTGGCGGGATAATTGAGAGATATATTATAGCAAATAAAAAGGAAGCTAATTCAGAATTAATAAAAATCCAAACCAGCTCCCTTTCTCTATATTATTCTTCTATATCTTCGTAGCATGAACCTTAGAAACATCACCGTTAAACTCATACACAGCTATTCCATACTTATGTAAGTCAATAAGCAATGACTGCGGATATCCATCACAATCTCCCTTAACGGCTGTAAGAGTCTTCTTCTGGTCAGCTTCATTATCTCCAAGAACCAGCTTATACTTAGTCTTGAACGGAACTCCTATTCTGAAGCTGTCTCTTTCAACTGGTGTAAAATTAAGTACAAAGAGAAGATTCTTCTTTCCATCCGGACTAATTCTCATAAACGATAAAACGCTATTATCTTTATCATTGGCATTAATCCATCTGAATCCTTCACTGCTGTAATCAGTAGCATACAGACATGGATAATTCTTATTAAGCTTCAGACACTTCTTCGTAAAATCCTTAAGTTCTGTATGACTTTCATCCTCTAACAGATACCAGTCAAGAGCACGCTTCTCACTCCACTCATTCCACTGACCAAATTCCTGTCCCATGAATAAAAGTTTCTTGCCTGGATGTCCACACATATATGCATATGCCAGCTTAAGATTCTTGAACTTGTCCTCCCTGTCACCAGGCATTTTACCAAGCATAGAACACTTAAGATGTACAACCTCATCATGTGAAAGCACAAGAATGAAATTCTCGCTGTAAGCATACATCAATGAAAATGTCATCTTGCTATGATTAAACTTTCTGAAATATGGATCAAGCTTCATATATTCAAGGAAATCATGCATCCAGCCCATATTCCACTTAAATGTAAAGCCAAGACATTCCCCATTATCAGGATCACCACTTACCATAGGCCATGCTGTTGACTCCTCAGCTATAGTTATTGCCTGTGGGAATCTCTTCTTTAACATGCTGTTAAAATGCTTTAAAAAACTGATTGCTTCGAGATTGCCGTTGTCACCATATTTGTTAGGAACCCAGTTTCCTTCTGTCCTTCCGTAATCCAGATACAGCATTGAAGCAACAGCATCAACTCTTAAACCATCAATATGGAACTTGTCCACCCAGAACATTCCATTAGCAATAAGGAAGTTAGCCACTTCATTCTTGGAATAATCAAACACCTTAGTTCCCCAGTCAGGATGTTCTCCCTTTCTAGGGTCTGCATACTCATATACACAGCTTCCATCAAAATTAGCAAGTCCATGCGCATCCTTTGGAAAATGTGCCGGTACCCAGTCAAGAATTACACCAATTCCTTTTTCATGCATATAATCTACAAAATACATAAAATCCTTAGGTGTTCCGTATCTTGCTGTAGGTGCATAATAACCAGTGACCTGATATCCCCATGATCCATCATATGGATACTCTGCAATTCCCATAAGTTCAATATGTGTGTATCCCATATCTGTTACATATTTTGCAAGCTCAGGTGCCAATTCTCTATATGTATAAAATCCGTCCTCTGTTCCATCATCTTTCTTCTTCCATGAGCCAAGATGACATTCATATATAGAAAGAGGCGCTTTAAGATGATTCTCTGTCTTCTTTTTCTCAACCCATTCAGAATCTTTCCATTCATAACCTGAAAGATCGGCAACTATTGATGCTGTCTCTGGTCTTAACTGTGCCTGATTAGCATATGGATCTGCCTTGTAAAGAGCCTCTCCACTCTGGGAAATAATAAGGAACTTATACATATCCCCTGCTTTAGCTCCTGGTATGAACAAATCATATATTCCACCATCTGAAATCTTCTTCATATCATAACCATATGCATTCCAGTTATTAAACTCACCTATAACATAGACTTCCCTTGCAGCAGGTGCCCACACAGCAAAATACACACCTTCTTTTCCGTCTTTTACTCCAACATGCGCACCCATTTTATTATATATCTCATAATGAGTTCCCTGTCCAAAAAGATATGCATCCAGTTCTGTGATTGCCAGCTGCTCGTATTTTTGCATATTCTTCATAAAATCCTCCATTATATTATTATTATCCTACACGACACTTATGGGTCCCCTCAGATATCCCACTAATTAATAGTATATTACCACATTAGCAAATTAATTACTACATTTCATTAGCAAAAAAAATGTTCATTTCACATATATTATGTTATACTGTAAATCGCATTGAAATAAATGCTTTATATAAGTTAGAAAGATGAAAAGGAGTATTAAATTCTTATGATATACTATATTGTTAACGAAAGTTTCACCAACATCATAGCATTTGTAAGCATTTTATTTGCCTTCGCATTTACAATAGCTGCAATTGCTCTTGGCAAGAATCTTCTTCCAAGAGATGCCGGAAGAGCTTATGCCATTAACGGAAGTAAATCAGTTGGAAAGCCAAGAGGTGCCGGCATGATTTTCATTCTTACATTCACAGTCACATGTGCATTATTCGTAAACTTAAGTGCCGAGCTTATCATTTATCTTATACTTGTGCTTGCCGCAATGCTCAGCGGATACCTTGATGACAGTGCTTCATCACCATGGGGTAATTTAAAAAAAGGTCTTATTGACCTTGCAATATCGGTTATGGCGGCAGTTACTTACCTGCATTACAACCCTAACACATTTGACCTTGCATTCTTTGGAAAGACAGTAACTCTTAATCCAATTATCTATGCAATACTTATTATTATACTTATATGGGTAAGTATCAATGTTACTAACTGTTCAGATGGTGTTGACGGCTTATGCGGTACACTTTCAGTTGTAACACTTGCTTCAGTGTATGTACTTTTTAAGTCATTTAATATTGAATCAGCTTACAGACACACCGTTCTTATTATGATTGTGTGTATCCTCGGCTACCTGTGGTTCAACGCATCACCAAGCAAGCTTCTTATGGGTGACGCCGGTTCGAGAGCAATAGGAATATTTATAGCATTTACATTCCTCAAGCTCCATGCACCGCTGCTTTATATTCCAATGGCACTTATAATTATTCTCGATGGCGGACTTGGTCTTATCAAGGTTTCATTCATGAGATTTCTTCACATCAACCTAATGAAGAACCTTCGTACACCAATCCACGACCATATGAGAAAAAATAAAGACTGGTCAGATACACAGGTTGTTTTCAGATTCACAATTATCCAGGTAATTCTTGGTCTTGCAGTAATATATGGATTAATGTTCTGATATTAAATATATTAAAATGGCATGTCAGTTGGATTTCTGACATGCCATTATTTCTGTTCTGAAAGTTTCTCTGCCTGACGCCGCCTGCGTCTGTGCTCTCTCTCTTTTATCTGCTTTTCATATATCTTAAGTGCACCCTTTTCATCAGTGTGCTTCATAATTCTGACTGCATAATATCTGCCTTCTTCGGTCTGTTTAACTCTGAAACGCCCCTTTATAAGTCCGTGTTCATCACATGTAAACAAGCCGTAATAGCATTTCGAATTAGTGGCAAACCACTTGACTGTTCTTGTCATAGTCCTGCCACATAAAAAGCATTTGCAGGAACGTACAGTTCTGTCGCTTGCAGCCTTGTCCCTTGTCGCAAATCCCTTTGAAATATACTTCTCATAAGTTCCAAAGTTAAGATATACCTCGTCCTTTCTTGACTCTGGAATTGTAAATGTATCTATACTGCAGAACTTCTTAACTCTGTCAAAATCCAGCTTCTTCATTATCTTGGCTGTATATCTTGCATCACTCATTGCTGAATGATAATGCTCATCTCCCTTGATTCCCTGCTCATCAATTGCAGATTTAAGATTCATGCGTGTCTTGCCATCTGAAAAATTAATACTGTAAAGTTTCTGAAGATCAAGATACAGAAGCGGCTTTGGGAAATTCTCCGGCACATCATAGAACTTCATATTACGTCTTAATTCAGTAATATCCATGCTTCCCCATGTAACAAATGTATAATCTTCCCCGCACCATTCAAGAAATTCAGTAACACCCGATACGAAATCAGTTCCGTTAGCAAGGTCATTTTCTGTTATCCCTAGTATCTTCTTGACTGTATTCTGCAGCTTTGTATACACCTGTGGCTTAATGGTACACTGCCACTCATCTACAATATCCAGCTTCTCATTAACCTTCGCCGCGCCTATCTGTATAATCTCAAAAGGAAAATGATCCTCAGAAAATTGTTTTCCCTTGGCACTCTGATTCCACTCAAGATCCATAACAATATAATTCATAAACATTTTCCTCTGTTACTTATTCTAATCTCGTGATATCTACATATTAAAGCAAACATATTATAGCGTGTATATGGGCGTATGTCGATAATATTTTATGAAGATATTGCAATAAGCTACGCTCTTGCATCAAATGTATTATCTGCTCCTGCTGCTATATTATCACTTTCTTTGCTCTTTAATGCCTTTCTTTCTGCCGAATAAGCTTCATAATATGTTGTTTTTAAAGCAGAATTAACCTTTGTCTCCGCCTTTGTTTCTTTTGCCTGCCAGCCAACACCGCCTGTATATGTAAGTATCTCTTCTCCGTCTTCATTATATACATGAACTGCTGAACCAAAGCCTTTTCCCTGACACTTTGCCTCATACGGCTCTCCAAATAACATGCACAGCCATCTTTTATCCGCTTCCTGCACTTCTTTCATGACAGATGCATTGCCAGAACCTGTCAGATAGCTGAATTTTCCAATCAAAGCAGCCCTGTCTGGCGCAACCTTGCTTATTTCTGACTTTCTTAAACTCTTAAATTCATTTCCCATATATTCATTGTTCTGTGCATCTTTTTTCGCCATTTCAGCAATTTTATCTTTTAAAGAGTCTGTCAGTTTCCATTTATTCTTTTTAGAAGCCGCAACAACACTGGTATCTGCGCTTCCCATTACATTAGATATATTCATGCCTGCCCCCTGAAACCACATTTTTACAAATGCTTCTTATTATCTGATATCGGCATAATTGTGTATATATTCCATAAGGTCGTTGTAAAATACCCATTTTCTTTTAATAACTATTGTTTTCTTCTTCTCTCGCTTTTTAAATTCTTTGGTAAGATTGCCAAACTTAAGATACCTGACAGTAACCTTACTGTCCTGATTTTTATTCTGTGTAACATTTACAATAGAGGTTATTTTCCATATGTCTTTATGCCCCGGCAGCTTTTCTATATCGTACTCACTTCTGATCCTGCTCTCATAAAATATTTTATCAGATTCACCTTTCCTGTATACTTCGTTTGCTATAAGTGGAACAACAGCTGATGAACCACTTTTAGCTGATAAAAATGTAGATGCTTCACTCATCTGATTTTTATATCTGAACCGGTACAGTACTCCACCATCTTTCGGTTCATACATATACTTCCACTCACCAAATTCATCAGTATCAAAAACAACCACGGCATTTTTCTTTTCTTCAATAGCTTTTTTCTTTTTATACTCTTCCAGCTTTTCCTTTATATCTGCGCCTGCCTGACGATAATATAACGGGCTGTAAGCCATTTTCTTCCTTACCTCGTCTAATGCAGCATCATAGCTTGAGTAGGTTCTTGTGCAACGCTCAACTATATTGTCCTCTCCATCTATTATAACCCCTCTGTAATACTCACACTGGTAATCTTTGTTCCAGACTTTTTCGACTTCTGGTGTGAATGTTCTTTCTTTTCCCTGCATACTTTCCCCTCCTGAAAGCTGGTCTTTATAATATTAACATATTGTCTTATTAAAACACAGTCTCCCCACATAAAAACAAGCAGCAACGATTCTCATCGCCACTGCTTGTCACTTCTTAATATAAATGTTCCCACCCAGAGTCGAACTGGGGATTGAGACTTAGGAGGTCCCCGTTATATCCACTTAACTATGAGAACAACTTGGCTAAACACCAAGAGAGATTTTATCACAAAACATCAGCAAGGTCAATGATACCCTGAGATTAAAAAGAAGCTGCCACCTGGCGATTACAATCGTCAGAGTGGCAGCTTCCATAAACACATTTATCGGATTAGTTTAATTATTGCAACTTGAACTTATCAATAGCTTCCTTAAGAGCCTCTGCGATATTATCAAGTTCAACTGTAAATTCATTAAGGTCGTGCATTGTCTGCTCAACATCAACGGCTGATGCTGTAACCTCTTCAGAAGCTGCTGCGGTCTCAGTTGCTACTGCTGCAACATCTTCCATCTTGCTTACAACATTACTTCTATTAGTATCCATAGCTTCATTGAGCTGTGTAATGTTATCAAGACCTTCCTTAAGTCCGTTAACTGAATCAGAAATTGTATTAAACAGTTCCTTAGCATCCTTAATAGAAACATTCTGTTCCTCTATAATACCAACTGACTCATCCATTGTCTGCTCAACCTGCTGTGACTTAATAGTAATCTCATTAACAATCTCCTTAATCTCATCTGTTGACTGCTGTGACTGTTCAGCAAGCTTTCTTATCTCATCAGCAACGACTGCGAATCCTTTACCGCTCTCTCCTGCTCTTGCTGCCTCGATAGAAGCATTAAGTGATAACAGGTTAGTCTGCTCTGTAATTTCTGTAATGGCATCTGATATGAAATTAATCTTCTCTATACTGCTTACCATCTCAGATACAACTGCTTTAGAAATCTTAGAGTTATCAATTGAACGCTGTCCCTTAGTAATAAGTTCATCAACAATTGTAAGTCCCTTATTACTTAACTTCTGTGTTTCAACAGACATCTCACTGATATCAGTTACATAAGCCTTAGTTTCCTTTAATCTGTCTGCAAGATTTTCTACTTCCTGTGTTGCTGTCTGTGTACTGTCTGCCTGACCTGATGCACCAACTGCAACACTCTGTATAGCCTCTGAAACCTGACCTACTGTCTCTGTAGTAGACTTAGATACTCCTGCAATCTTAGCAGATGCATCTACTATAACTCCACTCTTTTCCTCAACACCCTTAATAAGAACTGCCATGTTCTCAACCATGTTGTTAAAGTTATTCTCAAGGTCTCCAAACTCATTCTTCTTCTTTACATCAATTCTATCTGTTAAATCACCACCCGCAACATCCTTCATATGTCCAGAAACCTTCTTAATCTCCTTAGTCATAGAAGCTGTAACTGCAAGTGCAATACCAATTCCAATAACAAATGCGATAATACTGAATATAACAGTATTGCTAATCATCTTATTAGTTGTAGCAGATGTTTCTTTAGAACTGATAAAACCAACAAGTGTCCATCCTGTAACAGCATCCTTAGATGTTACTACATGTACCTTTTCACCATTAATGTTTTCATCAAATGAAAATGCTTTATCATAATCATTCTCTGTAAGACCTTTAACTGTACTCCAGCAATTCAGTCCTGATACTGAATCTGTTACATACTTGTTATTATCATTATTAACAAGTATATTACCATCTTCATCTGCAAGGACAACAAATCCTGTATTAAGAAGTCCGATACCCTGTACAAAATCTGTAATCTCAGAAAAATCAATATGCATACCCACAGTACCATAATTTGTTCCGTCTGAATGCTTAATTTCCTGTGAAACAGTAATTATTGTCTTATCAAAATCCTTGCTGTAATATGGCTTTGAAAAATAAGCATAAATGCTGTTTCTTGCCTTAAGACCTTTACAATCTGTGTACCATACTTCCTTAGTTCTGTCTACACCGTTCTCAAGGCCACCCTTACTAAGTGTCTTACCGGTCTCTGGGTTATATTCTCCCCAACCTGTAATCTCAAGCTTAGTATTAGTAGCAAAGAAAGCTCTTTCTGCACCATTAGTAACCTTTACTGATGCAATAAGAGAATCTCTTACTGCCTTAACATTATCATCTAATGTTCCCTGATCCTCAAGATGCTTTACCTCATTCTTTCTTGTAAGCAGATCTACCGGCTGCGACAGAGTCTTAAGATATGTAGTAAACTGATTCTGTGCTTCATTCAAAGTCTGCTCACTTGTTACCTTCATGTTATTTTCCATTGAAGACGAAGTTGTTGTAATTGAACTTACCATAAGCATTACAATAGGAATTGTAATGGCAACAACGAAAAATAAAACAAGCTGAAAGCCTAATTTTCTGAAAAACTTCATAGCTTCCCCTCCTCGTTGATAATTAATAATATTTAGTTGACATTTCCGATTTCTTACATGCCTTGTATTATAATACCACATTTGTAAAAATATGTAAATTTCTATATTAAATACAATTTATTATGAAAGCATATATTTAACAACAATATCAGTCAGTAAATCTTACATTTCCCTGAAGCCATATCTGTCCTTTGAATCTGCGGCCTACGGCTGGTTCTCCAAGCAGATGTTCCTTATTAACTGCTGTAGTTATAATAAGACTGTTACATTCAAGAACCATAATATATATCTTCTCACCAGTGTATATATTCTCCTCTTCACGCAGTTCAAGAATCTCTCCTATGACGGAATACTGGTCACATTCTACACCGCATGGCATAAATGTTGAGTCTACTATAGTAAATATATCTTCCTTCATGACACGGTTAGAAAGTTCATTGTATGTATCAATATCTTCAATTGTAAGGCTCTCAATTGCATCCTCATCTCCATTCTTTGCAGCCTGAATTAGATTCTTTCTTGCAATTTCATCCTGTCTGCTTTTCTTAGAATTTCTTTCTTTTCTCACTGGAAGCATAATAATCCCACCAAGAGAAAGCCCTGTAAGTGCAACCTTTTTATTCTTAATCGGAACCTTTGCTATATCATTCTTAATATCAGGATCAAAATCAGGTATCTTAAAATCTTTTCCACTATAAAGATACTCAAGATAATCCATAACATTCTGAAGATAGAATATAAGCGTAACTCCTGTCTTTAATTCATCACATATTACTGCATATGATTCCTTATCAAGATGTCTTTCAATTGTCATTTCCTCATTTTCACTTAAATTCTTTCCCACTACAAATGGAAAATAATACTCATATTTAAAAGTATTCTTTTCATATCTTCCATACACATACAAACCTGTTGAATTGCTAAGGCGCAAGATAATAACGCCACGATCTAATTTCTCGTGGCGTATCACAAATCCTTCTTTTATACTTTCTTTAATTCCTGTTTTAATAAATTTTTCTTCAGCCCTGGATGTCATATTATTAAATCCAAGCGCTCTTATATATAAATTCATATATTACTCCGATACTCTATTCTGTATCAACTATAAATATAGTAAGTTTCTTTAATAAATTATGCTCTACATTATCTGTATAAGGTGTTCCATCAGCATGCTGAGTCATTCTTATAACCGGTCTGTCCGCAGCTTCCTTATTCTGCCTGATAACAATACCTTTACCGCCATCACTTGTATAAACAGTACATCCAACAGGATATGCTGCCACAGAATCCAGAAACTTCGCTGCAATTGTAGAATCATACTTAATTCCCGCATGAACCTTTATGTACTCAATTGCTTCATATATCTTTATTCTTTCACTTCCGATACCACTTATCATGCTATCGAAATCATCACAGATAGAAACAAGCTTAACTTCCGGCTTAAGTCTTTCTCCTTTATGCTGGAATGGATATCCTGAACCATCTATTCTTTCATGATGAAAAAGGACTATTTCCTTAGCCACATCCGGAAGCCATGCTTCATCCTGTAATGAGCTATAGCCAAATATTGTATGCTTCTTATACTCAACAACATCCTTAGGTGTCATATTTTCTTCATTAATATTAACATAAGGAACATTGATATATCTTAACCCGATATCATGAAGTATTGCACCCATTGATACATTATGAACCTGCTTGTCACTCATCTTAAGCCTTAGCGCCATAATTGTAGATAATGCACATACATTTATACAATGAGTGTACATATCCGTGCTTACATTCCTGATTTCTGTTATATTATTAACCACTTCCGGCTCAGCAAGCACAGAATCCAGTATTCTCTGTGCTTCCTCAACAATGACCTTTAGTTCTTCGTTATGTTTATAAATGTGTTTTTCTAATATTCTCTTAACTACCTGCCTTGAATTCTTTGCAGTTTCTTCCAGCTTATATGGATATTCCTCTTCTACATTACCGGACGATGTGTTTTCTGTTAAAATTCCTTCTTGTTCATCCTTTATATATACAGTTCTTGTTCCAAGATTCCTGATTCTGCTAATAAGTTCTGTTGTCATAGGAACATCAGCATGAATAAGTACCGCGTCAGCCTGCGATAATATAGGAAGGGCTAATATATCATTTTCTCTAAGATTATCAACACTTACCTGCTTCATAATGCGCTCCATTCTTAATTAAACATTATTCAACCCCTGTTACTATAGGTAAAAGATAGCATATTTTAATTAATATTACAATGAATATTGACTTATAATTATATTAGTGTTATATTGACATTGTTAAATTATTATCAATCAATATTACACGAATCAATTTATGGAGGAAATGTTATGTCAAAGAATTTAACTGAGAATTACCCAATTGTTGACACAGTCGAAGCTCTTGAAGAAAGACTTGCAGGTGTACGTGAGGCACAGCGCATCTTTGCAACCTATACACAGGAGCAGGTAGATAAGATATTTACTGCTGCTGCACTTGCTGCCAATAAAGCAAGAATCCCTCTTGCAAAGCTTGCAGTTGAAGAAACTGGTATGGGAATTGTAGAAGATAAGGTTATCAAGAATCATTATGCTTCAGAATACATTTATAATGCTTACAGAAATACTAAGACATGTGGTGTTATTGAAGAGGATAAGGCATATGGAATTAAAAAAGTTGCTGAACCTATTGGCGTTGTTGCAGCCGTAATCCCTACAACTAATCCAACTTCAACAGCTATTTTCAAAACTCTTATTTCACTTAAGACTAGAAATGGTATTATCATAAGCCCACATCCACGAGCTAAGAAATCAACAATTGCAGCGGCTAAGGTTGTTCTTGAAGCTGCTGTTGCAGCAGGTGCCCCAGCGGGAATCATTGGCTGGATAGATGTTCCTTCACTTGAACTTACAGATACACTTATGAAGGAAGCTGACATTATCCTGGCTACCGGAGGACCTGGAATGGTTAAGGCTGCTTACTCTTCTGGAAAGCCTGCACTTGGTGTAGGTGCCGGTAATACTCCTGCTATCATTGATGAATCAGCAGATGTAATACTTGCTGTTAACTCAATTATTCATTCTAAGACATTTGACAATGGTATGATATGTGCTTCTGAACAGTCTGTAATTGTTGACAAGAAGGTTTACAAGGCTGTTAAAGAAGAATTTGCATACAGAGGCTGTTACTTCCTTAATAAGAGCGAGACAGAAAAGGTAAGAAAGACCATTATTATCAATGGTGCCCTTAATGCAAAGATTGTTGGTCAGAAGGCTCACACTATCGCTGCTTTAGCAGGTGTTACTGTTCCTGAAGAAACTAAGATTCTTATCGGTGAGGTAACATCTGTAGACCTTTCAGAAGAATTTGCACATGAAAAGTTATCACCTGTTCTTGCAATGTACAAGGCAGAGGATTTTGAAGATGCTCTTTCAAAAGCTGAACACCTTATTGCTGATGGCGGATTCGGTCATACATCTTCTCTTTATATTAATGTAGAAACACAGGCAGACAAAATTGCTGAATTCTCTGAAAGAATGAAGACATGCCGCTGCCTTATCAATACACCTTCATCTCACGGTGGTATAGGTGACCTTTACAACTTTAAGATGGCTCCTTCTCTTACACTTGGATGCGGCTCATGGGGCGGCAACTCAGTATCTGAGAACGTTGGAGTAAAACATCTGCTTAATGTAAAGACTGTCGCTGAGAGGAGAGAGAATATGCTTTGGTTTAGAGCACCTGAGAAGGTTTACTTTAAGAAGGGCTGCTTACCTGTTGCCCTTGATGAACTTGGAACTGTAATGGGTAAGAAGAAAGCATTTATCGTTACTGACCAGTTCCTTTATAAGAATGGTTATACCAAATGTGTCACAGATAAGTTAGATTCTTTAGGAATCATGCATACTACTTTCTATAATGTAGCACCAGATCCAACACTTGCATGCGCTAAAGAAGGTACAGCAGCTATGAGACTTTTCGAGCCTGATGTAATCATCGCAATTGGTGGTGGTTCTGCAATGGATGCTGCCAAGATTATGTGGGTTATGTATGAACATCCTGAGGCAGACTTCCTTGATATGGCTATGCGTTTCATGGATATCAGAAAGAGAATATACACATTCCCTAAGATGGGCGAGAAAGCTTACTTTGTCGCTATCTCAACATCTTCTGGAACAGGTTCAGAGGTAACTCCTTTTGCAGTTATTACTGATGAAACAACTGGTCAGAAATATCCACTTGCTGACTACGAATTACTTCCTAAGATGGCTATTATCGATGCTGATATGCATATGGATCAGCCTAAGGGACTTACAGCAGCTTCTGGTATTGATGCACTTACACATGCACTTGAAGCATACGCTTCCATTATGGCAACAGAATATACAGATGGTCTTGCATTACAGGCTATGAAGAATATATTTGAATATCTTCCAGCAGCTTATGAATTAGGTGCACATGATGCAGTTGCAAGAGAAAAGATGGCAACAGCTTCTACTATGGCTGGTATGGCTTTTGCTAATGCTTTCCTTGGAGTATGCCACTCACTTGCACATAAGCTTGGTGCATATCACCACCTTCCACACGGAATTGCTAACGCCCTTCTTATCACTGATGTAATGAGATTCAATGCTGCAGAGGTTCCAACAAAGATGGGAACATTCTCACAGTATCAGTATCCACATTGCAAAGCACGTTATGTAGAATGTGCTGACTTCCTTGGAATTCAGGGCAAAGATGATGATGAGAAATTTGAAAACCTCATCAAAGCTATTGAAGAATTAAAGGCAAAGGTAGGAATTAAGAAAACTATTGCAGATTATGGTGTTAAAGAGGAAGACTTCCTTGCAACTCTTGATGAGATGACAGAAGCCGCATTTGATGACCAGTGTACTGGTGCTAACCCAAGATATCCTCTTATGAGTGAAATGAAAGCCATGTACTTAAAGGCTTACTATGGTAAATAATCATCATTATTATTTTAAGAAAGGAAGACATGTCGTATGAAAAAATATTTAGCAAAATCCAAGTTAAAATCAGTATATGTAGAGAACAACAAAGCGATTAAGGTCTTTGATAAGAACTACAACAAGTCAGATGTATTATATGAAGCTCTTAATACTGCAAGAGTTGAGGATGCAGGTGTTAATATTCCAAAACTCTTAGAGGTTGCTGTTACTGACGGTAAATGGTCTATCACAAGTGAATATGTTGAAGGTCCTACTCTTACACAGTTAATTGAAAAATACCCTGACAAGGCAGATGATTATATTAAGAAAATGGTTGAATACCAGATATCTTTCCAGAAGAAGTCTAACCCACTTCTTCTGGTATTAAAGGATAAGATGAACCGCCAGATTAACTCAATTGAAGAACTTGATAACAGTGTTAAGTATGAACTTCTTACAAGACTCAATTCCATGAAGAATCATACCAAGCTTTGTCACGGAGACTATTGTCCTGACAATATTATTGTATCTGCAGATGCCAAGGGTAATATCGAAGAAATTACAGCAGTTGACTGGGTACATGCAACACAGGGTAATGCATCTGCCGATATTGCGAATACATTTTTACTTCTTAAATTACAGTTTGGTGACAAGAGTGATATTCCTGAAAAATACATAAGTACTTTCTGTGAATTGACTAATACAAAACGTTCATATGTTAATGAATGGCTTCCATTAGTTGCTGCAGCAAGACTTACTAAGAATAAAGAAGAAGAAAAAGAACTTCTTGAGCAGTGGATAAATGTTGTAGATTTCCAGTAGAGTTTTCAACAGTTTTTAACTTAATTCCCCACAGTTTTCACACAGTTATCCACAAAATTTGTGGATAATATAAAATAAATGTGGATAAAGCATATTCATTTAATATGTTTTATCCACATTTTTTATAATATTATATAGTATTCCTATTACTTAACTGGAACTAATTCTGTCTTTCCACCCATGTACATACGGAGTGCTTCTGGAATAAGTACTCTTCCATCTGCCTGAAGGTTGTTCTCAAGAAATGCAATAAGCATTCTTGGAGGTGCAACACATGTGTTGTTAAGAGTATGTGCAAAGTACTTATTCTTGTCCTTACCCTGAACTCTTATCTTAAGTCTTCTAGCCTGAGCATCTCCTAAGTTAGAGCATGAACCAACCTCGAAGTACTTCTTCTGTCTTGGTGACCATGCTTCAACATCGATTGATTTAACCTTAAGATCAGCTAAATCTCCTGAACAGCACTCAAGTGTTCTTACCGGAATATCCATTGTTCTGAAGAAATCTACTGTATTCTGCCATAACTTATCAAACCACATCTTGCTTTCTTCTGGTTTGCAGACAACAATCATTTCCTGCTTCTCGAACTGGTGGATTCTATATACACCTCTTTCCTCGATACCGTGAGCACCCTTCTCTTTTCTGAAACATGGAGAGTAGCTTGTAAGTGTCTTAGGAAGTTCTTCCTCTGGAGTGATTGTGTCGATAAACTTACCAATCATTGAATGTTCACTTGTTCCGATAAGGTAAAGGTCTTCACCCTCAATCTTATACATCATGGCATCCATCTCATCAAAGCTCATAACACCAGTAACTACATTACTTCTTATCATATAAGGAGGAATACAATATGTGAATCCTCTGTCAATCATGAAATCTCTTGCATATGAAATAATTGCTGAATGAAGTCTTGCAATATCACCCATAAGATAATAGAAACCGTTACCCGCAACCTTACCTGCTGCATCCATATCAATTCCGTTAAATCTTTCCATTATATCTGTATGATATGGTACTTCAAAATCAGGAACTACAGGCTCACCAAACTTCTCGATTTCAACATTCTCACTGTCATCTTTACCAATTGGCACACTAGGATCAATGATGTTAGGAATAGTCATCATTATCTTAGTTATTTTCTCATTAAGTTCCTTCTCATCAGCTTCTAATTCAGCAAGCTTTGCAGCATCTGCACTTACCTGTGCCTTAACTGCCTCAGCCTCTTCCTTCTTGCCCTGTGCCATAAGAGCACCTATCTGCTTAGAAAGCTTATTTCTGTTTGCTCTTAATTCATCAGCTTCTGTCTGTGTTGCACGAGCCTTAGCATCAAGCTCAATAACTTCATCTACAAGTGGAAGCTTTCTGTCCTGAAATTTATTCTTAATATTCTGTTTAACAATATCCGGGTTTTCTCTGACAAATTTTAAATCTAACATTACTCCTCATTTCTGTGTCCTATAATTGACACTATTTTATCAAATTTACCAAATGCTATTATGCACCTTTTTTAGTATATTTTCAATTACATTTTATCTTTCTGTACTAAATCATTAACTTCTTTGCTTAATTCTTCGTCTCCCATACGACCTGCCAGTGCCTGGTTAACAGCTTTTTCTTCTTCCTTGCCAAGTTCAATATAAGATTTTCCATTAACGATTTCCTTAATATAAGCAAAACAGCCATCATTGCTGTGCATAACATTTACAACATATCCATTGTCTTTCTTATCAAGCATACATAGTGCAAAGCTTAATTTTCCACCCATTTCATGGAATGCATCATACTTATTAACACCAACCTTCTGGAATGTAAGCTGCATCTTTTCATATATGTCCTTAATTGCTTCTGTATTATTCTCACTTGTCTTCTGAAGATTGATAATGTCGTCAGTATATTTTCTGACCATTTTCTCCATGCTCTTTCCATCAGAGCCTTCCATCATCATCTCGTATTTTTTCATCATGGATACTGACTTACATATCGCAACAATTGCAAGTACTATAGCAACAACAGTAAGTACCAGAAGTCCTATAACTACATACAGTGTATCCACTTTAAACAAACCAAATACATCTAACATATTTTTCCTTTCCGTAACATCGTATTTTACAACGCTTTATTTAATTAGTCTTTTAATTTTATTATTCATTAACTTTCTTTAACATATCGTATATTCTTTCCAGTTCTGCCTGTGAATAATACTGTATTTCTATTTTTCCTTTGTTATTATTTTTGTTCTTAATAACAACCTGTGTTCCCATGATTTTCTTTAACTTTTCTTCAAAATCTCTATAAACAAAATCATTTTCTGGTTTTTTCTTTTCCACAGTTTTATCTAATTTATCAATATTCTTAACAAGCTTTTCAACATCTCTTACACTTAGTTTTTCATCAAATATTTTCAATGCCACCATGTACTGTTTTTCTTTATCTTCAATACCTATTATTGCTCTTGCATGACCGCTGCTTAATTTCCCTTCAATCACCATTTCCTGTACTCTGTCATCAAGTTTTAACAATCTTAATGAATTAGTAATTGCCGTTCTTGATTTAGCTACTTTTTCTGCAACTTCATCCTGCTTCAATCTGTAATCTTTAATGAGCTGTCTGTATGCAAGTGCTTCTTCAATTGGATTCAGGTCTTCTCTCTGAATATTCTCTATAAGAGCTATTTCCATTACTTCCTGCGATGAATAATCTTTTATTATAACTGGAACTTCCTTTACCCCAGCCAGTCTTGCTGCCCTGAATCTTCTTTCACCCGCTATAATCTGATAATTCTTATCCATCTTTTGTACAAGAAGTGGTTGCAAGACACCATACTGCTTTATTGATTCCGAAAGCTCTATAAGTGCATCTTCATCAAATGCTTTTCTTGGCTGATTCTTATTAGGCTCAATCTGTGAAATCTTTAATTTAGTTTCTGTTGGCACGGGAACTTCCTTAACTACTTCTTTTACAACCTCTTTAACTACTACTTTATCCTCATTACCATCATCTTCTGGAATTAAAGCTGCTATTCCCTTTCCTAAACCTCTTGATTTTGATATTTTACTAGTTTTCTTTTCTGTTGCCATGCTATCCTCCACTATTATTATTCTTCTCTTCCCATAACTTCTTCAGCTAATAATCTGTAACTTTCTGCTCCTGTTGATTTAGTATCATACAGATTAATTGGTAAACCATGACTTGGTGCTTCAGCTAATCGTATATTTCTTGGTATTATTGTTTTATAAATATTCTGCTTAAGATTATCTTTTACATTTTCTACAACCTGTAATGACAGATTTGTTCTTGAATCATACATTGTAAATACAACACCTTCGAGTTCTAGTTCTGGATTTAATTTCTTTTTAACAAGATTAATTGTATGTATAAGCTGTGTTAATCCCTCCAATGCATAATATTCACACTGAATTGGTACAAGAACCGTATCTGCTGCTGTCATTGCATTAACTGTAAGCATACTGAGTGATGGTGGACAGTCAAGTATTATATATTCATATTTTTCTCTTATTTCTGATATACTTTCTTTTAAAGTATATTCACGATTTTCAACATCTATTAAATCAATCTCTGCACCTGCAAGATTCACATTAGATGGTAAAATATCAAGATTTTCAATAACATCTTCTACT
>OKTL01000216.1_pt1 | contig 35034 bp, 30 predicted proteins | sample 1606211 | NCBI WGS metagenome assembly OKTL01 (sample SAMEA3879538, study PRJEB24766) | human gut metagenome | biome: human-associated habitat; feature: feces | place: USA | collected 1985/1987 | reverse complement strand
CAGTCGGGCAGCTCTAATGCGCTGACCAATCTTAACGTAATCAATTTCCGGTTGCATTTCAATCACCTCCACGCTGTGTATGATTCTGCTATACATTATAAAATGTACCCAAAATCTCAACAACCAACATAAGATGCAAGTTGCATTTATAAATGCAATGTGATAAAATTTTATAGGCAATTTGCATTAAATGGTTGAAATAAAAAATGACCTGATGCTGCCAAAAGCAGTTATCAGGTCAATAAAAAAAAGAAAGCTCCAATCCCCTCATCCATCAAGGAGCAGCTTTCTTTCGTAGAATATATCCTTCTCTGAAAAGCGAAAAAAAGCACCGGGAAATAAGTGCTTTTTCTTGTTCTGTCATGCTACATGACCATATATTTGACCCTTAATGCTATTCCAATATGCCATTTGAATTGTTTTTTGCTGTATAGACGGATGAACATATTTGTTGAGGGTGATACTTACATTTGAATGTCCTAAGATCTCACTCAATGTTTTTATATCAAAACCCAGGGCAACACAGTTGGTGGCAAATGTATGTCGAAGGATATGGTAATTTATCTTCCCGATGCCACAGCTTATTGTCACCTTGTTGAAATAGTATTGAAGTGTCCTTGGGTCTAACGGTTCATCTGTCTGTGTTAAAATATACGCATCAGAACAGGACTGTGCCGACAAAGCATACAGTGCAGACATAAGGAAATCGGGTATCGGAATAGATCTGATAGAGGATTTGCTTTTCGGTGTCCCTACCCATAATTTTGTTTTGCGTTGACCAGAAGCCACTCTGATTCGTTGTACAGTTCGCTTGATTGAAATGAGCTTATGCTCAAAATCAATATCTGCCCATTGTAGCCCACACACCTCCCCAATTCGCAGTCCACAATAAAGACTCAGCATTATTCCCATGTTGCGACACGAAAGATGTGCAGATAAATAGGTATCCAGAGCCGACTCATCCTTCTCTGATAAACAAGAAATAGGGGCTGCCGATTTTCCTCCACCCAAAAGATGTACTGAAAATAGTGTGATCATATTGTTTGACGCTGCGTACTTGATGGATGAATTAAGAATATACAGCAATGTCTGGAGGGTACTTATAGAAAGTGACCCTCCATTCTTCTTGTTCCCGGTACTTCCTTGCTTTTCAAGGAAACCGTGGAGAGTATCAGAATTTAGGTCTTTAAGCTTATAGTGACCCAATTCTGGAAGAACATGATTTTCGATTAGGTTTTGATATTTGTTTATGGATGATGGTTTGAGATTGATTTTGACTATGCCGAACCAGTTGTTGACTATCTCACCGAACAGCATGTTCTTAGCATCTACATATACTCGTCCGATACTTGTTTGAAACTTAGCTTCATTCATTTTTTTCTTTACCTCTGAGTAAGTCTTTCCATATATCGAAGCATATTTTGCTTTTCCTTTTGCAGAGTCATAGCCTTTAATATAGCGACCTTCCCATCTACCATCTTTACGTTTGCGAATGTTTTCTCCTCTACGGGGCATAATTTTCACTCCTTTCGTTTTGACCACAAAATTGACCCCGAATGGAATACAATCAGTTTTCGCAGTTCACGGCTATGACAAGAAAACAGTCAAATTGCCTTTTTATATGACTGATTCTTTTACATTTTCCGACCACACTTGACAAGTTGCTTTACATTTATTATAATTATAAACGATATAACCCATCGGATTAATTTCTGTGATGGATATATTCTACGAAATTATTTTGAACCTTATACACGATTTTCCGGATTGGAGGTTTGCGTGTCAGAAGTTATTACAACAAACGAACAGGATGTCCTAATTCAACACATGGTAGACAGACTTCCTGCATTAAGAAAGAAATATGGCATTTCACAAACAGAACTCGGTGAAAAAATTGGATTAAGCAGACAGACAATTTCTGCCATCGAGCGAAAGACTACGCCACTCACATGGACAACGATGTTGGCAATGCTTATGTTTTTCACTGCCAACAGCACTTGCGTATTTTATTTTCCACAACGAACTGAATTTGGAGATGCAGAAACGCTTCATTCACTTTTAGCGATAAGAGGCTCCACTAAGAAAAAAGAAACCATTATTTAAGAAAGAAGGTAAAACTATGATGTATATTTCTGTTCCTGTTGGTCGCTTCGCCGCAGAGGAAGATGCAGCTGCTGCAAAACGCAGAGAGATCGCTGAAAGACTTAAAAGGGGTGAGTCCGTTAATGTAACTCCTTCCGGTCAGATTGTTGAACCTAATGACCCTCAAGCACAGGTGAATAGAACACTTAAAGCTCCTGAAGGCAAGTTGGCATAAGGAGGGGTAACTGTGGCTGGATTTTATTGGTATGAAAGAAACCCTCAACTTTTTAATGATGAAAAACAGGCAATGAATCTGTATTTCCCTAACTTTGTTTTAGACCGATTAGCTGATGGAAGAATCTGCTGGGTCGGCAACCTTAATCCCAGAGGCGCTGACGGCGGCACATGGACTCTGATGGTGGTGTACGACCACAATCATCCTCACAACAATACATACGGTGGTTCTTTGCGAGTTTACTCTGTAAAGCCTGATCTGAACGAGCTGTATAAAGCGGCTGGTTCACTTCCTCATGTTCTGAGAGATGCTAACGGCGATCTTTATATGTGTACCGCACGAAAAGAAGATATTGATTCCGGCAACCGCACAACATCCGCAGCTAAAGCTCTTGGCTGGGCAGCAAAATGGATTTTTGCAGTTGAGGGGTGGCTTGCCGGCGAAATTGGTGACGAGGTGTTTGAGCATACTTATTGATGTTTAAGCCAAAAACAAAGGAAGGGGGTGCAGAAATGCCAAAGTGTGTTGTTTTTTCTGAACGAGCCTTTATCTCCATATTGGTCGAAACACAGGAGAAAATCAAAACGGAAACCGGTGGAGTATTCTTAGGCTATCGTAAAGGCGATATTTGGTATGTCATTGAAAGCATTGATCCCGGTCCGAACTCTGTCTTTCAGACTGCCTATTTTGAATACGACCAAGCCTACATAAATCATTTAATAAATAAGGTGTCCAGGCTGTACGCCACACAGCTTGACTTAATCGGCTTATGGCATCGACACCCTGGTTCTTTCGATTCCTTCTCTGGAACGGACGATGGAACAAATACGAAGTATGCCGAATTGGATAAACAGGGAGCAATTTCGGCATTGGTCAACATCGACCCACAGTTCAGATTGACCATGTACTCCGTAACCCTACCTCTGAAATACGAAAAAATTAAATATATTGTTGGGGATTCCTACATCCCTAAAGATTTGCTGGAGAAAAAAGATGGGACGATACTGCAACAGCAAATGTCAATTCCTATTCAACAACCGTCAGTATCCAGCACCAACAAATTCAAAATTCTTGCAACTCAAATGGCGAAGAATCAAGCTAAGCCGCAAAAGGCGAGTTCTATTCCGGTTGAACTCACTGAGTTTTCTTTCCATGAAGCCATCTATCACTTTTTACAGCAGAGGACTTTTGCTAATGCGAAGAACCCCGAAATACGGCTTCCATGCCAAGCTGAAGAAGATGCAGTAATGATGATTCTGGAAAAGCTGGACAATGATCTTAAATTCTTGTCTCAGCTCGGCATTGAATGTGAAATGGCGATCAATCCAGCTGGAGCATTGGTCTTGAAAGAAAGTGAACCACCAACTGAGTCACACTCACGATTTGAGTTGGCTTTTGGTTCCAAGGATAAAGACATTCTTTTTTCCTTTAACGAATGTTGCTACAAATACTATCCTGGGCTTTTCAAGGATGCTTATATTGAGTTTTTGTCGAAAGAAGGTGAGAAGCATTGAACTTTGTTGGCGTAAAACCGAAGAAAACAATATTTTTCCCGGATAGGCTTTATGAAACCAGATACACGGGTGAGATTTGGGGAAAACACTTTGAAAAATCAAAGGTGTTCAACATCTTCTCCCATGAAAAAAGTGACCTATATTCGACAGAATGCTTGGGTGTTATCCATTCGCAAAAGCCAGAGGTCATCCCGAACGATAGCCTGACAGGATGGTGGGAAGAAGAAAGTTTACAGTTCCGCTTTGACGGCGAAGAATACGTCTGCCAAAACTACAACTTGGTGCAGAACATCTTCTCACGCAATACTGGCATTCTGGAAACTGGTGTACTACAAAACAAATGTGCCTTTATTCTGGGTTGTGGTTCCGTTGGAAGTTTGGTCGCTCTGGAACTGGCTCGTGCAGGTATCGGAAAATATGTCTTGGTTGATAACGATATTCTGGAATATCACAATCTGTGTCGCCATCAATGCTCCATTGTGGAAGTTGGCGAGTATAAAGTAGATGCGTTAAAACGCCGCATCTTGGAAATTAACCCAGCAGCTGAAATTGAAGCTATTGTTTCCACCGTAGAAATGCTTGACAAACCGGTTTTCGATAGCTTCTGCAAGAAAGACCAAACTGTGCTGATCGGTTGTGCCGATAACCGTTCGGCAGATGTCTATGCCAATTCAATATCCGTAATGTATGGTATTCCTTTTCTGAGCATCGGCTTTTGGGAGCGAGCTTTCGCTGGCGAGATATTCTACTATCTTCCAAACAAAGGAATGCCTTGCTATAAATGTGCATTGGGCGAGGGTAACTCTATGTCTCAACGCACATCAACGAATCGCAGACTATATACAAACGAGGAAGATCTCAGTAAGGTCAACTTTGAGCCTGGAATCTCCGTCGATATTAACTTCGTTACAACGGTTGGAATTAAACTGCTGTTGGATATATTCAACCTTGATAATGAGGGATATACACCACGCCTTTTGCCGACCCTTACGCAATACACCTTAGTCTGCAACACTAACAACCCAAAGATTGGTGGAGAAATGGCTGAGATTTTCAGCTATCCTCTGCAAGTTACAACATCATTGCAGGTGGGTCATGGCTTGAACTGTCCTCCTTGCGAATTTGAATAGAAAGGAGTGCCTGGGGATGGATGAACACAATACCGAGTTATACAATGCCAATTCTGAGTTCTATGTTTTACCCACAAACGAACCGAAAGAACCGTTGCATTGCAAAAAAGCTCTGTATTCCTTGGTTACTATCTCATCCGCTATTGGTATCGGATTGCTGGTAGGATGTTTTTTCGCCCCGTGGCTATTCAACACTGCTACACTATCTACAACCGGCACAACATTAGTAGGAGCATATTACTCAATCTTCGCAATTTTTGCTCCTTTTATCTTGTTTTGCTCATGCTTACATGGATGCAAGAAGTTCAACCGGAAACTATTTAGTGAGCGTGTTACCAACAGATTCACCGCCACAGATGTTCTCTATGCTATTCAAGCAATATGTATTAGCTTCTTAAAAACAGCGTTGATCTATTATTTAATTGCAATCTTTTCCTCTCCGATTGTCTTAATCGTGGTTGTCCTGATTGCAGTCAACTCTGTTTTTAAGATTTTCAAATGGTAGGTGATAAGCTATGGCACGATTACAAAACATTCTCGATGACTTTAACGAAGCGATTGCCGATGTAGCTGTTGCCTGGCAAGAACAGCGTGGCAATTTCACAGATAATAAAATAGAACAGTTTGGCACCAATATTTTACGCCCCATATCCAACGCTGGTGCCAAGCTCAACTTACAAGCGGAGCAGTTAGGATCTACACTAAAAAAATTAGCGGATCAGGGACTGATAGACCGCTATTAGGAGGGATGAAATTTGCAGCAAACTGGAATGAACACTTTATATACAAAGGTTTCCTCTGTGCGAGAACAGTTGATCCTTTTTGCGGGCCAAATGGAGTCTCTGGAACAGGACTACAATGCAGTAGTTGCAGAGTTGGAAAACTCATTCGTTGATAGCAAGGCGTTCTGGGAAAGAACCACCACAGAAAAGAAAGCGACTGCTTCTCAAAAAGCTGGGGTAGCTTTGGAGAGACTTGACCAGATGGCAAGCGGGCTAAACCTTCTTGATGTACAGTTAAGCCAAGTAGACCAGAGCTATGCAAAAAGGCATGATGCTCTATCTATGGTCACTGCCCCGAATGTTACATATCAAACCGAAGAAGCTTTTTTATCCCGAATGGAGGAAATAGCAAAAGAAGCTAAAGCCATTGCTTCAGAATGTTCTCTTACTCTTAAAGCCCAACCGCTGCAAGAGTTCACAATGCTTTTCTCAGGAAAGAGAAAGCAGCTCTATGGGCGACTTGCAGAGTTAATTGCAGAGGGGAAATCTATAAGGGATCAGGCATACTCAACCATTCAAAAAAATCTGGTAACAACCAATCAACAGTTGGATGCTACCAAGGAAACAGAAATCGACAAGGCAGCTACCGAAACTGCCGATTTACTTGCGGCTTTAGAGGAACGACATACAGAAGAAATCGCTTCTACCATTGCGTCCTATGAACTCTCGATTGAAAACTGCCTTCCGAGAAATGATATTGAAAACCTGCGTATTCTTTCTGACAGTGTAAGGACTCAAGATATACTACCAGATACATTTTCTGAGTTTATCTCCTATGGCTCATACGGAGTGACATTGGGCGATGTCGCATACAATTCCCATGTCGTATCTCTTGTGAACCGTTTATACTACGGCTTTATCGAGAACCAGAATCTCTGCTTGCCAGCCATTCTGGATTTGAGAGAAAAAGCTAACTTCATGCTGTTCGACGAAAGCGAATCTATGAGAGTTCGCAATGCAGTTAATTCTGTCATTTTCTCGTCACTGAAGAACCAGCCTGCATCGCACCAAAAGTTTATTCTTTTTGATCCTGAAGGACGCTCCCAAGGCTTTGCTCCATATCTGGAGTTTATGCGTAATAACCCTGCTGTCATGTACAACAAGGTCTTTACAACTCAACAGCAGATCCGAGAGAAGGTAGAAGAACTGTCTGCATTTATTGATGAGTTTAGTCAGACGAAGCTGGCAGATAGCTCTGATATTTTCGCATATAACAGAGTATCTGTTGAACGACCTGAATCTCTAAAATGCCTTTGCCTGCTGAACTTCCCTAAAGGCTTTGACGAGCAAATGTTGGAGCAACTTGCAAATATCGTCAAAAATGGAAGTAGTTGCGGCGTTCAGACGGTCATTCATTTTGATGAAAATGCAATTAGGAACTCCAGCAGCACAACCTACATAGATTTACTTGCAAAGATTAGAGAAAACTGTATTTGCTTACAGCCATCCACTACCGGCTGGTATTCAGAAAACGGCACAAATTGGGAGTTCAATCCTCAACCCACGCAAAAAAACATGTTGGATTTCTGCGAATTGTATGCTTCCAAATATGCCGAGGTAACAAGTTCTATCCTGCCGATTACCAAGGTAATTCCCGAAAACGCTTGGTTTTCTGGCGACTCCAGTTCCCTCTTTTCTGTGCCGATTGGCAAGGACGAGAACGGAACTATACAATATTTGGAGTTTGGCGATCCTGTGTCAAAAGGCACATCGCATCACGCTCTGGTTACTGGTTCTCTGGGGTCCGGCAAGTCTACTCTACTACACACAATAATAATGAGTACACTTGTGGCATATAGCCCGGACGAAATCAATTTGTACCTACTTGACTTTAAGAGTGGTACAGAGTTCCAGGTTTACGCAAATCATAAGATTCCTCACATAAAGGTCATTGCACTGGATGCAATGCAGGAGTTTGGACAAAGCGTACTGGATGAATTGGTGAACATGATGCAGGAACGCTTGGATATGTTCACGGAAGAAGCTAAAAATGGATACCCTGTCAAAGACATTGCCAGCTATCGCAAATATACAGGTAAAAAGATGCCCCGTGTACTTGTTGTAGCAGACGAGTTCCAGGTGCTGTTCAGTGAAGCCCACAACCGCCGTGTTGCAAACACTTGTGCTACCAGATTGGCAGATATAATTTCACTGTATCGAGTTTGTGGTATTCACTTCGTATTGGCTACGCAGACCATGAGCAGACTCCGTAACGGCTTCACGGTATCCCCTTCCACATTGAGCGAGATTTATGTCCGTATCGGTCTTAAATGCTCCGAACCCGAATGTAACCTGTTGTTTGGAGACAGTAACGCTAAATCAGCATTTGGAAAAATGGGCGATACGAAAGGAACCGCAGTCTATAACGCAGACTATGTAACTGAAAAGCCCGTTGGATTCAAGGTGGCATTCTGCGATACAGATACGCAGGAACGAATGTTAGAAGCTATCGAATCCCGTTATGGCTTAGTAGAAACGGCTACACCTACCAAGGTATTCATTGGCGAAACTGTTCCTCGCCTTTCCGAATGTGCTGGGTTCCACAATTTTGATAACCTCGAAGCTCTTTCAAATGTACCGGTTTATTTGGGTGAGCCAATCCGTATAGATCAACCTGTCACACTCAATGTAAGCCGCATGAAGCGAAGCACATTGCTCATTGTAGGTAGTGAAAGACGCATGAGCGACCAACTTGTAGCTGTGTATATGAAAAATGCTATCAAGTCACAGCCGCACAAACTGGCAATGGCTACTGAGCAATCCGTGTATTTGTTTGACGGCCTCTCGATAATGGGTGAACCATTGGCAGATAAAGTATCCCGTGTAGTCAGCAACGGAGCTGCGGACATTAAACTGGCAAAGGATGTATTTGATGTTCTTCCTTTAATCGACGAGCTATACGGTATCTATGAAAAGAGAAAACAACAGCGCTTGACCATGGGTGGGCGTAAATCTCAGTTCGCTACAATCCATATCGTGATAAACGATTTCCAGTGGATTGAGCCAATCGTCCTCATGCTTAACAATAAATCCGTAGATGATTTCCTGGTAACACAGAATGAACCAGCACCTGATTTCGGAACTGATGGGGATGACTTGTTCGGATTTGTTAATAAGCCACACAAAAACGACTTGGGCAGTGTTATGGATAGCTTTTTGGCAGATCTTACTCCTGCTAAAACCACAACCTTTAACATATCCTACCACAAAAAACTGATGACCTTGATTGAATCTGGATACACTTACGGATTCAATGTCGTAATGAGTTGTCCTGACTTTATTTCAATCAAAGAAATCATCTATGAGTGCATACCGAAATTTCAAAATCGTATTCTTTTCTCTTTGAGCGACAAAGATGCAGACCGAATCATTTCCGAAGCACGAGTAGAAAATCTCAAGTCCAACATTGCCCTGTTTTATGATGGGGTCAACCCGGCTTATCAATTTAAGCCTTATGACATTATTTAAGAAAAGGAGTTTTAATTATGGCAGGAAAATCTTCCCCTGAAGCAATGGATCGTATGATCAACAACATCACAAAATTTATTCAGGTGCAGCAGAGTGTTGCCCAGTCTCTAAAAAGCGATTATATCGCAGTTGGTGAAGAATGGGATGACAAGCAGTATCAAAACCTGGGTGCCGTAATTGACCAAGCTGTTGCAGCCCTTTCCTCTAACTATGCAACGCTTTCCGAATGTACAACAAGATTGCAGGTTCTCAAGCGTATGCTGGAGGATTACCTTTCTCACCAGATTTAAGAAACGGGGTAAATCATGGGCAACGGAGTAAATACAAATATCGAAGCCCTGCACGAAATTAAGGATAGCTTAGTTCGATTTCAAGAGCGTATTGCTCCTTTGCAAAGTGAACTTACACAAGCGTTTCAGGAAATTGATGAACAACTTTCTCAAAGCGTAAAGCTCAAAATGAGACAGCTTGAAGAAAGACAACGCAGAGGAACAAACGAAGGACGAACAGACACCTTCGCTTGCGATACCTGCCCTGGAAAAATCCGACTTCTCATTCGCAGTGACACTACACATTGCCGAGAACAGGGATGTAACGGAACATTGCACAGAGTCTATACAGACCGCACCTATTCTTCAGAACAGCGTAGAAAAGACATAGACGAACTTGAACAACTTCGTCAAATGGTCAATAACTACAATCAACAGAAGAACGAGTTCCAGCATTTATTCGCATCGTTCTTCTCGTCTGAAGCAGGTAACGCTGATAGAGGTATTGCATCACTCGCCAGCTGTATCAGTATTCTGGAACAGTATTTAGGAACTACTATCTCGTTCGATGCAGGTCTCGAACAAGATGAAGCTAAAAAAAAACGCTAAACGCATCTGCGACAAACAGCTTAGACAGAGCGACAAACGGTGCTGTTGAAGTACCGCTGATGTCCGACCTCTCGGATTCGTTTATCGCAAAACTGCCGCATAGTCGTTCGGCTGCTGTTCATACGGCTTATGCCAAGGCACCTGACTATATCGTTTCGGCAATCAACCAACACTGTGACAAGCTCCGGTGTATTAAAGATACCGAATACGAAACAGATTGCTATGGACACTATGTTTTGAACAGATATGGCATGAGAGTAAAAGAGTCTTGCCACTATTCACCGATGGAACATCATATAGCTATGCACAATGATATGACAGATGCTGAGTATGCAGATGTACTCCAGCACGAACTCGGACATTTCATTGATGATGTACTCGGACGACCTTCAACCGGTGATAGGTTCCGACAAGCCTTTTCAGATGCCGCAGCAAGATATAGCACAGATACGCCCCACGGACGAATGATGCTAAACGATATGCTGGACGATGCGTTTTCTACCGGTGCTGCTTTTGATAGAAACATAACTGATATAATCTCGGCTTTGACCCACAATAATCCTGTCGTGGTAAGACGCTTTACGGAAGAAGGTATCGCATATTACAGACACCAAAACGATTATTGGGATCGACAACTACGAGATGGCACCAATGCTGGCATGAGGGAAAAGGATTCTTTTGCAAATATATTTGCGATTGAAACCGGAAGCTATCGTATCTCTACAAACTTTGCTGAACGCTGGTTTCCACAGCTTTCCAAAGCTCTCAGAGATAGCATAGGAGGAGCATAAATGGATATGTATGAATTTGGCAAGGTGTGCCAGCCACTAAACAAAAAGTACAATGAACTGTTTGGGTATATTCCGCACCACGATGACTTTCCTTGCACAAGAGAAGAATATGTGGATGCTTTAACCCAAGCAATAACTCAAAAGAAAGAAGTGTTCTATTTTCTCCCTGGGCTTTCAGGGGAAGTAGTAGAAATCTCTGAATAAAGGGGGAATAAACAATGGCAATTAGAATTGGTGAAGATGGAACAATCATTAGCGGCGATGAAGTTATTTCAAGCAGCGGAACCGTCATTAGAGATGACGGAACTATTGAATCATCCAACATCGCAGTTAGCAATGTTCCGCAGAGAAGCTATGTGTCTCATACGGCTCCCGTATCTCCGCTTGAAAATGAAGCCAATCGTCAGGCACAACCTGTTGAGACTGCACCAACGCCAGCAGTTCAGCCAGACCGTAGAATGACTACTGCCACAACAAAAAGTATCGCTGATCTGGAATATGATTTGATGGTTGCAGAAGGTCATGCACGGGGAGCTGTTCCGAAAACACCTCTGATTGCAGCAATCGTTATGTTGCTTTGTGGCATTGCAATTCACCCGATATTCCTTATCGGTACAGCTGTTGCAGGTATTATGGTTTTCACTGGCTTCTCTAAAAAATCTTCTTATGAAGAAGAAGTACAGCGTATAAGAAACGAAATTAGTTCTCTCAAACAACGACAAAGATAGGAGGTGTTTAGATGTCTATCTACATTGACAAGATGAAAGATTTGCTTGATGCGAATACAGCAATCGCAATACAGCAACTCGAAAATGATAGTGCCGCTGGTAATCTGGAAGCCACTTATCTTCTTGGTAAAGTGTATTTTGACGGAATCTATGCTGCTCCTACTGCTGATAGATTTATTCCGCTTTGGGAAAAAGGAGCATCAAATAACATTGATTGTCTCCGTTCTCTGGGTGACTGCTATTTCTTTGGCTCTGGGTATCCTGAAAGCAATGAAAAAGCCATTGAGATTTACAATGAAGTCATACGGAGAAACCCCAACGATCATCAGACACTATGCCAGATTGGTCGTATGCACGGTCACGGATGGGGATTTACACAAAATATCCCCTACTCTATTACCTTGCTTGAAGATGCATGGAGAAAAGGTTCCGGCAGAGCTGCGACAGAAATCGGTTTGCTGTATATGTTCAATATGGAAAAAACCATAGACAACATAAAAGCCGCAGTTAAATGGTATCAGCGTGGTGCTGAAATGGGTGATAGCAAAGGTTGTTATCGCATGGGGCTGCTCTATAAATGGGGTGATTACGGACTTCCTGAAAGTCCTAAAACTGCATACCAATATTTTGTGCGTGGAAAAGAACTGAGTGATTGTCTATCCATGTTAATCACATCTACCGGTTGTGGTGTAGCAACGCCTGAAGAAATGAGAGCATTTTTTGCCGAAGCAGAACGCAGAGCAAATTGGAATGATGCCGAACTTCAAGACGCATTAGGACAAGCCTACGCTCGTGGTTTGGGAGTTCCTGCAAATAAAGAACTGGCCGCTAAGTGGTATGAAAAAGCGATAGAAAACGGAAACACCTTTTCTGAATATCAGTACGGAATGAAATATGTTCTGGGAACGGATGGGTTTGAAGTAGATCATCGCAAAGGATATGAATACCTTTCTCATGCAGCCCAAGCCGGTCAAACTTATGCAATGAAGCCTTTGGCAGAATTGCTTGATGATGAATACATCCCTGGGCTGTCTACAGAAGAAAGAAACAGCCAAATGATTTATTGGTTTGAAAAAGCCGTAGAAAACGGAGATGAATGGGCGGCAGTTACTCTTGGACGAAAATATGAGAATGGCTATTCGCCAGTTCAGGTCGATGTAGCAAAAGCAATTCATTATTATCAGATTGCTGCTGACCATGATATTGATATGGTTTACCTATCTTTAGGTAAGTTATATATGATTCCGGGTCCGACAGCCAATTATAAATTGGCACATCGCTACCTTTCTCTTGCACAAGAAAAATCTACTCTGGATTTCCAGATTGGTGAAATTGAGTTGTGCTATGGAAGAATGAACAAAGACGGACTTGGAATTCCCAAAAACCTTGAAGAAGCTTACAGGCATTTTACGATTGCCGCATCTAAAGGCAATACGGATGCTATCGAGGAATTGAAACATATCAAAAAAGGGCTGTTTGGGTGGAAACTCATTTAATACAGCACATATAAAATGGAGGTGATGATGATGGGAATGAGTAAATACGAGGATTTGTATGCTCGTGTAATGAATCATCTAAATGATCAGGATTGGGAATCTGCCTATTCTCTTGTTAAAAACGGAGATATGCAAGGAGACGGAAATGCAACCGCAATTCTGGCAGAATTCTATCTGCACGGAGTTGGTGTCCCTGAGGATGTTGAAACAGCCATTGAACTGCTCGAAAGAGCAATTTCAAGGGGATGTATGGAAGCTGCGGATAAGCTTGGAAGCCTTTATATGGTTGGAGAAAAAGTTCCTCAAGATGACCAAAAAGGAGTTTCTTATCTGATTAAAGCAGCTGACATGGGTGATCCACTGTCCATGGGGAAATTAGCAACTGCCTATCTGAACGGTGATGGTGTTGCGCAAGATTATGCCAAATCATTGGAGTGGGGGCAAAAAGCAGCAAAACTCGGAGATAAAAACGGCATGGAAATTGTCGCAATAATCTACGATGATGGTCTCGGCGTTTACCGTGATCCTATGCAGGCATCTTACTGGTATCGTGAATGCTTGCAGCGTGACCCTGAAAACACGTTTGATATGTACCGATTAGCTGTATGTCTTGCTGACCCATTTGAGGATTTCAACTTGCATCCTGATTACGGAATGCTTGAAGAAGCCTATTCTTGGGCGTGCAAAGGCGTAGAAAAAGGCGATTTGGACTGTCATATGATGGTTGCCTGGTTCTATGAAATGGGTAATGTTGTTAATCAGGACTATGGAATGGCATACAAGTATTTCAAGATCGCTGCCGACAATGGACATGAAATGTCCGCAGAACTCATCAAACGTTACCGAAAGAACATTTTCGGTAACTACTACATCCCGCAGTAAACGCCACCGGCGATACTGAATATAAAACTCAAAACAAAGGAGAGAAAAAACATGATTAAAGCTGATACCTTAAGAGAATTCCGTCCTTCCGTTCGCTACAAAGATGGCAACGGCATCACGCTGCAGACCGTGCAGGAAGCTATCAAGGACTGTGCCCAGGGCATGGGTATCCCTGTTGCATTCTATAGCGATCAGGTTAAATCTGGCGGTCTGTTCAATTCTTCTGTTGAAGACTGCATCGTTATGTACCACCCTGAACACCAGAATGACTACTTCAAGTTCTGCATCCGTGTTGGTCGCCAGGGCACCTACGCTTTCGTTTCTGTCAACGACTTCGGTCAAAGCAAGCAGATGAACAAGGCATCCTACGCAGAGAACTACAAGGCTGATCGCAAGGGCAAGAGCATGAGCTACAAGGTTGGCTCTATGATCGGTCAGGGCGTTATGACCCTCGGCAAGAGCAAGCAGAAGCTCGAAGAAGAGCAGATGTACTACCAGTGCGTGTTCGACATTTTCGACGAAATCATCGCCTAACAGATTACTTACTGATGCAGTGGGTGGCATGACCTAAAAGCCACTCACTGCATCTCAATAGTACCGTAAGTAAGAAAAAATGAAAATACAATCATGCAACGATTGGGCTTTGAAGGGAGGTGTAATTGATGCCATATAAAAAATCCAGATTCAATTTTACTTATAAGCAGGATGAAGATGCCCATGTTGTCTTTAATACTTACAGCAAGGCACTGGTGGTTTTAAGTGATAGTGAGTTCCAGCAGTTTCAGGAAATGTCTTTTGACAATCCAGAGATGGTTCAGGAGCTGGTTGATAATCGTATTCTTATAGAAGAATCCTTTGATGAGGTAGGGTTTCTGTCATATTGCCACAATATGACTAAGTTTTCCAAAGGTTCATTACACTTAGTTTTGGCAACAACAATGGACTGCAACTTTGCTTGCCCGTACTGTTATGAGAATCGGAGAAAAGGCAAAATGAGTATTGAAGTTCAGGATGCCATTATTCGGTTTATCCAAGAGAATATCAATCATGGTGTTCAGAAATTGGATGTTACTTGGTATGGTGGAGAACCTTTGCTTTACCCTGATATTGTCCAAGCTCTTGCAACAAGAATCAGACAAATAGCCGATGCCTCTGGCTGTGAACTTACAATGTACATGGTCACCAATGGTTATTTGTTTACTCCAGAGCTGGTAAAACTTATCGACCAGATTGGAGTTGTAAAGGTTCAGATAACATTAGATGGATTAAAAGAACACCACGATGCCAGACGACATCTGAGAAACGGTAATGGTACTTTCGATAAGATTATTGAAAACCTAAGACTGTTTGATGAATACTCCATCAGAGTTGATGTGCGTATGAATGTCGATAATGAAAACTGTGGTGATTACATCGGATTGCAACGGAAACTTGCAGAACTTGATAATCCAAATATTATTCTTTATCCATCTCCAGTAGAGGACATCAACCCCGATACAATAAATGAAGTCAGCGACTTTATGTCTTTTGATGACTTCGAGAAGTTTGCTGGTGGAATTTGTAAAGAGGGTGATGCAACCTCGGCGGCAACAAAAGTTCTCGATGACAGATACTGTTATTGTCAAGCAGAAACAGAAAATAGTTATGTGATTGATGAACTGGGAAATTGTTATAAGTGCTGGGATCAAGTTGGGCGAATAGAAACCTGTTGCTTTAACATTCTGAGTCCAGATGACAAGAATTACCCTAATATTACAAAGTTTATGTCTTGGGACCCGTTCCGAGATGAGAAATGTGGACAATGCGCATTCTTGCCAGTATGCTTCGGTGGATGTAAGTTCCATCGAATGAATACAGATAGATACGATTGCGGTTTCACAGAGGAATCAATGAAGAATTACCTTGAAGGTGCATTCTTCAGCGATTGATATATTGGACAGGAGGTGAATCTAATGAAGGTTATCCAGAAAGCAAAGACTACTCCTAAAACTTTCACGCCCCACGCTAATGCTTGTGAGCATGATTGTTTGGCAGTCTGCAAGAAATGCCCGCCCAGAACCTGCTAATTTTTTCGTGTAGGCATCAACCACCTTATGGGGATGCACTTTTAAAAGTGCATCCCCATTTTCAACATTGAGGGCAAACCATGTACTATTGTTTTATAGCAGAAGATTTGGACGGTCTTGCAAATGATCCTCTGATTATTCAAAAAAACTACGCTGAACGATTAAACGCTCTGTGTATTGCTTCTTTAACACAACAAACTGTATTAAGTCCCTCTGGTGATCCAGTAATACTGGATGGCAAGAAGGTTTTGTTGCGTTGCACCAATGACAATTTGTCAGATGGAATACAATTACTTTTGAAGTTTGGTGCTGAGCTTATTGAAACACAAGATGACATCAGCCAAATTGAAAACTGGCACAAACTTGGTATCACTCGCAGAAAAATATATGAATTATCTATTTCTGATTTGATGAAGAATTTACCAGCAGAACTTACATCTAATGATGCCTTGTTTGTGAAATCAAAAAGCAAAGGCTTTAGTGCTGTTATTAATCCGAAAAAACTTATTCAACGAGAGCCACAAGTAATGGATTTCCTGAAAAACCAGAACGTGAATTCTAATCAGATTTTACTTCTTTCAAAATTTATTCAAATGAGGACGGATTCGCTCGGAACAAGAGAAACCCGTCATGTAGTCTTGAATAATCAATTAGTAAATTCCTCCCGACTGCTACATTCGCTCAAACACACCGTCCCAAAATCGCACAAAAACAAGGCACAGGAGATAGTCAAACAAGTTGAAGCAGTTGGCACATTTCCGTCTAACTATATTTTAGACTTAGGTGAGTTTACCGCTGAAGAAGATTCATATTTAGATGTAGTAGAATTTAATCCACTCTCTTGTTCTATGTGCTTTGTTAATAACAGTATATTTGAGATTGCTGTTCCAGAAATCACTGAAATCAAGAAACGACTGCAAATAGGCTTTGAGTTTTGTTATGATGCAATTAGTTATCCCAAAAGCTATGATTTGATGAGAGCATCAAATAGAAACTACACTTATTTTTCGGAGGAAAGATATTCTTTTCTCTAAACTAATTAGAATGCGCAAATTGGCAAGCAGTGTAAACCTGTACAGGTTCACTCATTTTCTCGATTTTCCCTTCGGTGCAATCTTCGCAAATTTGCTTGTTGGGGAAGCATCCCCAATCCCCTTTGATCGGTATCTACGATACCGGCTGCTCGTTCATTCTGAACGCTTTCCTGAGAAAGAAAAAACCTGGACTGCCATTTGGCATCCAGGTTAAAATCTTAATTCCATTTGATTATTCTTTCTTCTCAATCCAGCCAATAAAGGTGCTGACCTTTTCGAGTTCTTCCTCATTCATGGTTCTCAGCTTCTCGCACAATTCACGATACGGGGTATTCGCATCGTCCAGCGGGGCGAAAAATTCTGCCGGTGTCATATCAAAATACGAGATGATATTGAACAGTTCCCTGAGAGACGGCAAGGCTGCTCCGCTGGTTATTCCACGAATGTATGAGCCACTCTTATCTAAATCCAAGCTCATTTTGTGTTCAGAAATATTCTTTGCTATTCTTAATTCTGTAATCCTGATACGAATAAATTCATCATACTGCGTGTTGGCCATTCCTGTCCCTCCTTCCTCAACTATTGTAGTATGAATCGGAAGGCAACGTTGGTAGCGAGAAAACGAATTTTCTCTTTATCCTTTCTCGTATTGGTGATATAATTATCAATATCTTGGCTTGATTGGTGATACCAGTACTAAGCATCTCCAAAGGAGAGATTTCTATGAATTTATTCGCTGTCAGTTTCTTTGGACACAGACAAGTTGATGATCCGTTTTTGATTGAGCGACAGTTGGAATCAATCATCCGTGAGCTGCTTCTTACCAAAGAATATGTCGAATTTCTTGTAGGACGAGACGGAGAATTTGACCAGCTTGTTTCATCAACAATCCGCAGATGCAAGCGAACCATCCGTGATGACAACAGTTCTCTCGTTCTTGTACTGCCATATATGACGGCGGAATACCGGAACAACGAGGAGTCTTTTCATGAGTATTATGATGAAATTGAAATCTGTCTCGAATCCGCAGAGAAGCACTTCAAGTCCGCCCATCAAGTCAGAAATCGATCCATGGTTGACCGGTCGGATTTAGTTATTTTCTGCATAGAACACAATTCTGGTGGAGCTTATCAGACCATGCAATATGCAAAAAAGGCAGATGCAAAGATCATGAATCTGACAGATGTACCTCGTTGACTTCGCTTTATTTTTCTCGGAAAGGAAGAACATGAATAAAAAGAAACGAATAGCTATTCTTTTTGCCGTCATTCTTGTTGTGGCGGTTGGAATCATAATTGCGGTGACTTCACATCAGAAAAAGGAAATGGACTTCGATGAATTTGCTGACCGTTTTGAAAAAAGCGCTGAAGAAGTTCTTGGAGAAGATGTAAAGAAGGTCGCCAAAACAGAACTCGCAGCAACGCTTACTTACGGAGATCAGACCGATAAAGACCAAACCATCTACTACCGCATTTTGAAAACGACATTTTATGATGGCGATCCGGCTGAGATCACCGGCTTGCACACAGAAGCTCTTGGGGTGCTTTTCCCGGTTGATAGCATGGACAGCTGCGAAGAAATGATGATTAAGGATTGGCATGGCGCCCTCTACAAAAAAGATGACAAGGCTTTCCTCTGCTGGACATATTCTCCCGAAATCACCTATGTTCTGGAATATGAGCCAAGCAAAATTGACGACTCTGAAATTATTAAAATGGCTAAAAGCGCTGAGGTCGAAAAATAAAAAAGAAGCCACGATCCGCACCCTTTGGGGGAGTGCGGACCGTGGCTATTCGCTTTAACGGAAGTTCTTCTTTTCCTCTTTCTCTTGTTCTTTCTCTTTTTCCTGCTCTTTCTGTCTGTCGATATTCAAAATCGTTTCAACCGTCCGTTTGGCAATCAGCAGTTCTTCTTTCTCTTTTCTGATCTGACGGTACTCAGCGTAGTCCTGCTTTTTCTGGACTGCCAGCTGATGAAACTCCTCATACAATGATTGCATGGACGGGAGCTTTGTAATCTGCAATTCATCAAAGGCTTGCTTCGCCGCTTTATGAATTGTGATTTCCTGACGGTGTTCTTCAAAGAATTTTTTGCTATATCCAGACTTGCGGTACTCGATATAAATTTGCCTTGTGTTGCGATAATTTTTGATGTGCTGCTGCAACGCCTGAACCTCAACCATACGTTTCTCTGCGACCTTGATAGAATCAGAAAGCGCATCGAACCGGGCAGACAGATTTTCAATATGAGCAGTCAGATCGTCGTAGTTGCCCAAGCCTTTTTCTTTCAGTAGGATTACCGTTCGGGCAGCTTCTTTTCGGTTGAACTTCTTCGCCCACTTTTCATAACCGACCGTCTTGCCCTCGGCCATCTTTGCCTGAATATCAATCAGCATCTGGAACTGCTTCGGGGCAGGAGCCTTGGCAGAGCTACCTTTTGATTTGTGCAGGTTCTTACCGGAGATAACAGCTTGCAGCTCCTCTTTGCTGTAACCTTCGCCCAGGGAACGCAGACGAATAAATCTTTTCTGATCCTTTCCTTTGAGCGCAGGCTGCTTTCCGTCTTTGAACTCAAATCCCATGTCAGTCAGAGCCTGAACAAAGCCATCAAAGCTCTTTGGTTTCTGCTTCAGCACCGCATCAATCGCATCACATAATTCGTCACGCTGGGTACGCTTCTTGGGATAAACAGTTCTTTTCTGGCGCTCCCGATACGGCTTCGGTGTAATAATGGACAGCCCGTGTTCCAGGCAAACCATATCACTAAGTCTTTGCACCGCCAGACCAGAAAGAAAGAAGTTTTTGAATTTCCGTGTGGCATCCAGCGAGGTGGAATTATAAATGATATGGTTGTGAATGTGGGATTTGTCGATATGGGTCGCAACGATGAAAGCGTGTTTTCCCTTTGTCCATCGCATCGCTGTTTCATAGCCGACCTGGTTTGCTTCTTCCGGAGTGATTTCTCCCGGCTTAAAGGACTGGCGTATCTGGTATGCGATGATATTGTTCTTCTGCTGTCTGCCGGTAATATGCTGATACTGCCGTTTGGAAAGCAGAAATTCCTCATCTGCTGTCTTTGGATCACACTCATAGGAACTGATAAATTCGCCATCATTGGTTTTTGCGGCATTTTGTGAGTAGTCGGTTCTGTCTGCCAAACATTGAGCGACCGTCTTTCCCTTATTCACATGGAGTGCAATCAATCTTGTCGCTGCCATTCCCATCACTTCCTTCCCAAAAAGAAAAAGCCACCGGTCGGTGACTTTTCTCTGATATTATCTTATGACCTGATAAATGCTCCCAGACTTTCTCCAATATTCTCGACTTTCATAACAGCCCAGACGAGCAAGAACACCGCTGCTATTGTCGCAATTCCAAGAACCACAAGAATAAGCAGGGACTGCCACAAAGCCTTTACAATGCAGTAAATCGCAGATCCGCCAATGACCAAGAGCAATAAACCAATTACATAGGACACAACATTTGTAAGCAGATTTCCAAGAACGCAAATCACTTTTACAACGAACAGCACCGGCAGTGCCAATATCTTCAATACCAGCTTCATAGGCTCAACCCCTTTCTTTTAATTATATTGTACAAGGGTATCTGCCATAACGCAATGATGTCAACCCTTATGTAAAAGCCGCAGCCGAAACTGCGACTTCCCAACAAGTTGTCGGATTACTGGATTGAGGACAGGCGAACAAGAACTTCTCTCATGTCCGTCCAGATCTCCTCCAGCCGTTTTTGCAAATCCTCAATGTCAGCACGATAGATGCTGCCTGTTTCGTTCGCTCGCTTTGCGTACTGGTTCAGGTTGTTGGAGCAGATTCGCAGGAGCGAAACCAGGGCTTTCACATCCTGCAAATCCAGTCTGATACAGTAACCATCCAGAGCCATTTTCCGCAGATAGGCTCCCATGCTGCGGATGCCAAGCTCGTCCATCTTCTCATGGATTCGCTCGACCTCCTCCTTGGATGCAAGGAAATGAACATCCTGATCTCGCTTTGCCATTACAACACCTCCTCACGGGTTTCAGAGTATTTTGCAGGCGGGATATGCTCCGCTTTGGATTTCAGATCAGCCAACACAGAAGGACGCTCTGACTCGCTTCTTTCGTCACGATTTTCCACAGAGTCCTCCATATTCAGGGCTGCATCCAGTTCTGCCAGTCGCTGACTTTTGGCTGTCAGCTCTGCTTCCTGCGGGAACGGTTTTCCAACCTCCGCCTTGGCTGCTTCCTGCTGATTGTAGAGATTATTCAACTGCTCATTGGCTCGTTCTAAGCGCTCAAGGATGCCTGCAAGGGCATTGTCCAGTCGGGTGATATTTCCTCGTGCGTCCGTTCCAAGGGCTACTCTGTGGCTCACAGCGCCCTTCAGGGTCACATCGAACTCGTTCCGGAAACTGTCAAACGAAAGCTCCATCTGAAAGCCACGGTAACTGCCAAGAGGAACCGGATCGGCACTTTTCGTGTCCTTACAAGCCGCAAGGAGGATTTCACCGGCATCTGCCTTTTCGGTGTAGGCTTTGCCCATGATTTCCATGCCGCAAAAGCCATCGGCAATCTGCGGGTGTGCTTCCACGGTTTTAATATCAGCTTCAAAGCCATGAATATAGCCTGTCTGCTTTTCAATCTCAGCCGGGAAGTATTTCAGAAGCTTATCTTCCATACGGTACTGCTGGCTCTGGTGGTCAGCTTTCAGCACCTTCAGCCTTGCCACATCAATGTCCAAGTCCATCTTTTCCTTGATAAGCGGATTGCCGGCACACAGCGCCTTGATCTCCGCATAGGACAGCGCCTGCTCATCCACATCGTCACAGGAGCGAACCGGTGATTTGGAGGTCATAATCTGAGAAATAAACTTCTGCTTGTTTTCCAAGGTCTGATACAGGTAGGCATCGAAGGTTCCCTCGGTCACATACTGATACACCTGAACCTCTTTGTTCCGGTTGCCCTGACGGATGATACGACCGTTTCTCTGGGTCATATCAGACGGACGCCAACCCACATCCAAGTGGTGAACTGCCACCAATTTGTCCTGGACGTTGGTTCCTGCACCCATCTTTTGCGTACTGCCAAGAAGCACTCGCACCTGCCCGGTACGAACCTTGGCAAAGAGGTCTTTTTTCTTTGCCTCGGTATCTGCATCATGGATAAAGGCAACTTCTTCCGCAGGCACACCGTTTGCAATCAGCTTGGTTTTGACATCATCATAGACATTGAAGGTTCCATCATTTTTCGGTGTGCTAAGGTCGCAGAACACCAACTGGGTCAATTTGTCAGCCTGACCGTCCTGCCAGATACGCAGGATATTTCCCACGCAGGCATTGAGCTTGCTGTCAGGGTCATCGGGTAACAGGGTGTTCATTAGCCGCTGATCCAGTCCCAATTTTCGTCCGTCGCTGGTAATCTTGAGCATATTATCGACGGACGGGTCTACAATACCGGCATGAACATCTGCTGCTCTCTCTGAAAGGGAAGCCACCATATCCTTCTGGTACTCAGAGGGCTGAACCACAACCGTTTCAAACTTTGCTTCGGGAACAGGGAGATGCAACTGGTCAGAGGTCTTGATGTCGGCAACCTCCTTGAACATATTCATCAGTTCAGGCAGGTTGAAGAACTTCGCAAATCGGGTTCTGGCACGATAGCCGGTTCCCTCCGGTGCAAGCTCAATCGCAGTTGTTGTTTCTCCGAAGGTCGATGCCCAGGAATCAAAATGGGTCAGGTTCTTTTGCTGGAGTGTACTGTACTGGAGATAGCGCATGACCGTATAAAGCTCGGTCATCGAGTTACTTACTGGAGTACCGGTTGCAAAGATCACACCACGCCCGCCGGTCAGCTCATCCATATAGCGGCACTTCATAAACATATCCGAAGATTTCTGGGCTTCGGAGGTGGACAGACCTGCCACATTTCGCATTTTTGTGTAGAGGAACAAATTCTTGAACGCATGGCTTTCGTCCACAAACAGCCGGTCTACACCCAACTGCTCAAAGGTAATGACATCATCTTTCTTGTCAGCGGCAAGGAGCTTGTCCAGTCTGGCTTCCAATGATTTTCGTGTTTTCTCCATCTGCTTGATCGTGAAGTTTTCGCCACGCTGCCATTTCAGCTCCGCAATCGCACCCTCGATCTCATCAATCTGCTCCCGCAGCTGCCGTTCCTGTCGTTCGGCAGAAAGCGGGATTTTTTCAAACTGGCTGTGACCGATGATGACTGCATCATAGTCACCCGTTGCGATACGAGCGCAGAACTTCTTACGGTTTGCTGTTTCAAAATCCTTCTTGGTGGCAACAAGGAGCTTGGCACTCGGATAGAGGTGCAGGAACTCGTTTGCCCACTGTAAGGTCAAGTGATTCGGCACAACGAACAGGGATTTCTGGCTCAATCCAAGCCGTTTACTCTCCATAGCCGATGCAGCCATCTCGAAGGTCTTGCCCGCACCAACTTCGTGTGCAAGCAGCGTATTTCCACCATATAGCACATGAGCGATAGCATTTCTCTGGTGTTCACGGAGGGTAATATCCGGGTTCATGCCGCCGAAACGGATATGAGAGCCATCATACTCACGAGGTCTGGTGGAGTTAAAAAGTTCGTTGTACTTGGTGGAAAGGGTTTCTCGTCTGTGCGGATCTCTCCAAATCCAATCTCGGAACGCATCCTTGATTGCCTGCTGTTTCTGCTGTGCCAGGGTAGTTTCTTTTTTATTGAGGACACGCTTCTGCTTACCATCTGCATCTTCAATCGTATCATAGATACGAATATCCTTCAGATTCAGCGTTTCCTCCAGAATCCGATATGCGTTGGCTCGCTCTGTACCGTAGGTGACATACGCCGCCACATCGTTGTAGTTGGGAGAACTCTTACCGTTGATGCGCCACTCTGCGGTCAGCTCGGAGAACTTGACCTCAATGGAACGGCGCAAGTAATACGGCGTTTCAAAGGTTTCCTCCATGAACTGCTGAATATAATCGGCATCAATCCATGTTGCACCCAAACGCACATCAATCTCGGACGCATCCAAGTCCTTCGGCTGTGCTTTCTGCAAGGCTTCCACATTGATGTGGAAGGAAGAATCCCTGTCTGCCGCCATCTGTGCGACACGCAGCTTGCTTCTTACATCACCGGAAAGGTAATCATCGGCAGTCTGCCATCCAACTTCCACAGCATCGGGAGCCATCGGGTCTTTGAAGATCACCCCTCGAAGCTCTGCCTGAATCGCATCGTATTCTCCAGGTGTTCCAAGCAGCTGTGCCATAAACGGCAAATCCACCTTGCCACGCTCACCGATAGAGATTGCCAGAGCTTCGGACGGCGTATCCACGCTCGTCACTCTGCGTTCCGGCTTGATGGTTCGCTTGGTGAACATATCCGCCTTGCTTTTCAGATTGCCGTCCTCATCCACATTTTCCAGAGAACACAGGAGATAGTAGGAGGAATCGTCAGCAAATGCCTGACCATTGGCTCGATTATTGATAAGCCCGTTCTTTGCGGCAAACGCATCGTAGGCATCATTCAGTTCTGCCTGTTTCTGAGTAATCATTTCATCCGGGTAATCCTCAAGCTGATATTCGATCAGCTCGTTGACGATACCACGAAGTTCCACCATGCCCATCACACGGTCTTTTGCTTTCTCATTCAGGTCTACACGGCGCATCAGGGAGTTTTCACGGAAGTACACATTGCCATCCACCACGGTATAAGAGAAATTCTTTACATCCGGGGTTGCAGGAATGGTTTCGATTTCCTTACCCTTGTCAGCTTCGGGAAGCTCCACAGCCTGATAGGTTCCTTGGATGTGGGAAACTGCTTCTTTCAGAAGTTCGGACAGTTCCATGCCCTCAATGGGACGCACTGTAATGTCCATGCCGTAGGCGGTACTTTCTTCCACCGTATCGCCCAGAACCATTTCAGGATGAGCGACAAAGTAGCTGTTCATGGTGTGTCCTTCTTCGGTGCGGTCAAGGTTTACCCATTCCGGTACAATGTCAATCGGATGGTCACGCTTTTGCAGGAACAGGATGTCGGACACGACTTCCGTGCCTGCGTTTTTCTTAAAGGCATCGTTTGGCAGACGGATTGCACCAAGCAGTTCCGCCCTCTGCGCCATATATCGCCTTGCGTCAGAGTTCTTGGAATCCATGGTGTAACGGCTTGTCACAAAAGCGACCACACCACCGGGACGAACCTGATCCAAAGCCTTGGCAAAGAAATAGTTGTGAATGGAGAATCCCAGCTTGTCATACGGCTTGTCGGACACTTTGTAGTTGCCGAAAGGGACATTACCCACAGCCAGATCGTAAAAGTCTCGGCGGTCTGTCGTTTCAAAACCGGCTACTTTGATTTCTGCGTTGGGATAGAGCTTCTGAGCAATTCTGCCGGTGATGGAATCCAGTTCCACACCATACAAACGGCTGCTCTGCATTTCAGGAGGGAGCATACCAAAGAAGTTGCCGATACCCATAGCAGGCTCCAGAATATTTCCTGTTTCAAAGCCCATCTGTCCGACCGCATCGTAGATGGAGCGAATGACCGTAGGGCTGGTGTAATGTGCGTTCAGGGTGGAAGCTCTTGCCGCAGCATATTCATCTTCGGAAAGCAGGTTTTTCAGTGTCTGATACTCCTTCGCCCAATTTCCCTTGTCCGGGTCAAAGGCATCTGCCAGACCGCCCCAACCGACATAATTCGACAAAATCTCCTGTTCTTCGGTAGTGGCGTTCCTGTTCTCGCTTTCCAGTTTGAACAGAGTTTCAATGGCTGCGATGTTTCTTGCGAATTTCTGCTTCGGTCCACCTTCACCGATGTTGTCATCCGTGATGTGGAAGTTCACCGCAGGAACAGGTGGGATTTCTCTGGTGGTGATGGACTGCTCAAGCTGAGCGATAATGTCCATGACTTCGGCATTCTGCCATCCGTCCACCTGGGCATAATCCTGAATGATGGTGTCCTTTCCATCTACGCACTGTACGAAGTCCAGACTACCCGGCAGATCTCTGGTATTCATTGCACCCAGGGCTTTTCTCTGCGTGTCAGGAAGTGCATAGTAGGCTCGCAGGGCATCATCAAAGGAACTGTATTCCTTGATGTCCAGCGCACCCCGCTTCTGAATGTCCTCGGCAACATAAAAATGATCGATGAAGTGTTCCGGTTCCTGCTGTTCGGGTTCCGCACTGGCTCTGACCTGTGCGTGTGCCTTTTCGTCAGGGTAGTCCCCATAGATACGGATGCACTTATGCTCCTGCTGATCGTAAACGGCAGCACCATCGTACTTGAATCCGTCATCCTCCATGGTTCCGTCCACATAGCCCTGGGCAGCTTTTTCCGCTTCTTCCAGAGTGTAGTAGTCCAGTTTATCATCGAAGCCGTTTTCAAAGTGATGGTAGGCGGCAACCAGATAGCGGGGAGCCATGCGCTCCTCGTAGCTGTTAATCATCTCAGGTGTCAGCCATTCTGGTTTGTCGGGAATCATTTCATACAGCTCACGCATCTTGGCAATCTGTGCATGGCGGTTGCCTGCCCACAGATGCTTTTCGCTGTGCTGTCCTGCACCAAGGAAGTATTCGCAGTCCATACGCAGACGGTCTAACAGCTGATACTCAGGGGTGTAGTCCCTCGGTTCGGTTTTGCCCAGAAAATCCTCTGTAACGGGCTTTTCTTCGGTTTGGGCATCAACCCTTACCGCATGGTTTCTTTCGTCCTGAGAGAGCATACGCTCGAAATTCTCACGATTCTCGGCACGGAAGATGGGATAAGCAAGCGTAGGGTCACGCAGCTGAACTTCTCTGTCCGTGATCTGCTCCACACGGAAAGCTGTATCGTCCAGATATACCGTGTCACCGACCTGATAATTCCATTTCGGTTCCTCGGAAGCAGATGCTTCCACAACTTCGGCAGGCTCTGCCACAGGCGCTTCTGGCTGAACCGACTCCATCGCAGCTACGGACTGACGAACTTCCTCCAAATAGTCATTGGCAAGCCATTCGTCCGTGAAGTATTCCGTAACGCCTTCCGGGTCTACATAGTAGTCATCGGTCTGATTATCCCAGATCGCATACTCGCCATCCTCGGTATCAATCACTGCGAAACGGTCATAAACATCTTCCAACGGATCAGTTTTAGCTTCTTCGATAGCCTGTCGTTCCGCTTCTTCCTCCGGGCTGAGGTAGCGTCCCTTTCGTATCAGACCGTCGATTCTCTGCACCACCTGCGCCCAGGACATCTGCAATTTATCGCAACCGCTCTTGGTGTAAGCAACACCCTTGGCATCGTGATCCTGACCGCTGTGCGTTGCACCAGAGCAGGCATGGGAATGACCACCGGTTCCGTATTCATGCTTCAGGAAGTCCATCTTTTCCTTGGCAGAATGATTCTCCTGCCAGTAGTTATAAATACGGGCTTTACCACCGGAAAAGCCGCTTCCACGGGTCAAGTCTGCATTGACTTCATCATCCGTAATGAACTGGCGGACAAGGGGCATCTGCATCATATCGGTCTGATACTCACGCAAAGGCATATTCAACTCATACAGCTGTTTCTGAATGAGATTCAGCTTGTGATAGTGAAAACGAAGCAGATCGGGATTTTCCGCAAGGGTTTTTCTAAATTCCGAATACTGCTGTACCAAGGTTGCGTGGAAACGAGGGTCATCCAACTTTTCAGCCAAGTCTGCGGTTTCGTCAGGGAAACCACGAAACGGTTCCTGATGAAGAATTGCCAGATAGTTGCTGGAACGGGCTTCTTCACTCAAATCGTGATAAAGATGCCACAGGGATTCTGCCAACTTCTGACGCTCATATCCGGATGCTTCTACCAGTTCCACATTAGTTGCGAACCGACCATTTTCAAGCAGTTCTCCAATGCGCTCGGCAACCGTTTCCCAAGAAACGATCTGCGCTCTGGGGCTGTCAATGGCAGAGGAACCTTTGGCAAGGTGGATACCGTCCTCGGCATACCACGCACAGATATTCCCGCTATCTTCTTTCAGACCATAGCCGCCGTGATAGACCTGCTTTAAGGTCTGAACGATTTCTTCCAACGGCTTCTGCTTCATATATTCCAGCGCTACGACTTTTCGGGCTTCATCGGTATTGCTACCAAGCAGAAGGAAGTGGTCGATTTCTTCCTGGGCAAAAGAAAAAGCAGAGGGCGTAAAGCTCTCTGCTCGGTCGATAAAACTGATTTGTTCATTTTCGGAGAGGAAAAGGTTCAGACTCAGCTGTTGATAAGCTCCGTCATCACGACTTCCTCCGCCTGTGCTTTCAGGCTGTTCATGTGCTGCACCCACGCCATCTGCTGCGTTTCCTTGTCCGGTGCGGGGCTGTCCTTCAGGTACTGCTCCATCAGAAACTCCACTCTGGCTTTCGCTGTTTCCTCGATCTCCCACAGGTGCGGGAACAGGCTCTCCGTCAGAATCATGTCGTTCAGGAGCATCGGATTGTTCTGCTCCAAAAATGCTCGACGCATCCTGCCGTACTTGCCCAGAGGTTTCTCTCCCTCGTTCTCCAACTGAAGGTTCGGAATCTGATAATCTCCGGCCTGTCTGTAAGTCATCTCGCTCATAATCTGTACTCCTTTCGGTAGCTTTAATCTGCTCATGTTCTCCAATCGCTTTTTCGATTTCCTGAAACATCCTTGTACTGATGGCATTCACCGCAGTGCCAAGGGCATTTACCGTCTGTCTGGTGTTAAAATCAAACACCTTCTGGAAATCCTCATGCTCGAAGTAGTTGTCGGGACTTTCCACGAACCGGCAATACATCGTATAGGATACGCTGTTTGCCACCGCATTTTTGAAAGCTACTTCGATGTTGAGTTCATCATACTCCTCAAGGAAGCTGTTGGCAACGATGTCGAGGAACTGCTTTTTGTAATCGTCCCAATACTCAGCCGCCAGTGCGGATGCAATATCTTCAAGCTGTGCTTCCAGTACCCCGTCAGCGGCAACACCGAAGGTACGCTCCATCGCTTCCATGACATAGGAGCGGTTTTCAGGCGTCACCTCCCACGGTTTCAGTTCCGGGGAAGAACGGCGAACGCCGGTATCCGCCACATCAAACACATAGCGCAGATACGGTTTATCCCTGTTCATCACAAACAGAGCAATGCCGGTAGAGCCACGCTTTACATATCTGCGGTAATTTTCAGCGTTCCAGTCCTCATAGGGCTTGCAAAAGGTCGCATTGGGGCGCTGAGCATAAATCATCACCTGTTCCGGATAGGTGAACTCATAGTTGCGGGACATCGTTCTCAAAAACGAAGTCCAGTTATCTGTGTTCGAGGTGATTTTCCCAATCGTTTCTTTTGCTAATCCGGAATAAAATCGCTCTTTTGCGTTCATTGTATCCCTCCAATCCTATCAATCCGGATAAAGGTTCAGCTTCTCAAAGGCGGCATCGTCCATGGCTGAAACTTTACGGAGAACCGAGTCTGCCAAAGCAAAAAGCTCTGACTCGTCCTCCGAAAGCTGTTCCTTCATCAGTGTCAGTGCTTCACACAGCCCTGACCTTGTGCCAGGGCTGTAAAGCATCATCATGTTCCGCTCATCCTGTGTGAAATCCATCATTCAATCTCCCTTTCCGGGTGGCTCTTGGGCGGCTTATGGGAAACATCCGGCACGGGCTTTTCCTTTAACTGCTCCAACACCGAAGGACGTTCCTCTAATCCGGACGCTTTTCCGTTATTGATGATACCGTCAATCATCCCATAATCATCTTCCATTGCCATCTCTGCGTTTTTCAGGTAGTTTTCGGACTTCATAAAGTTTTCCAGCTTCTGAAACCCAACAGAATCTACATAGTGAAAGGATACCTCACCGACTACCTTTAAGGCTACGATGTCGCTGACCGACATACTGTGACCACGGAAATCATCCGGGTGGTCAATATTGAACTTTACATACAAATCTTCCAGCTGCCGATTCACATCCTCGGACATAGAAATGGAGCCATGATAGACCACCTCGTAACGGTCAATCTCAGGCTCCATTTCTTTCTTCTGAAGGTAGCTGTAATTTGCAAACATGAGCGGGATATTATCGTCTACATCTTCCCGCAGCTGAAGAATCGCATAGGAATCCGTGGGGCTTTCCAGAAAAGCAACCATTCTGTCATCCGGGGTGGTATTTCCGTGAACATCATCCCATTTTTCGTTTTTCATATCCGTGTCCTCCTTATCGTTCAGGCTCTTTGCGTTTGGGAGAGGGACTGGCAGGCGCAGCTTTTTCTGCGGCCTGTGCCAGTTTTTCCATGACCGACTCACGCTTCGGAGAGTCGAGCTTATCCAGCTGACTTTTCAGCACTTTGGCAACCTCAACCGCAGTTTCCTCACGGGATTCTGCAATGGCTGTATTCAGAAACTCACGATACGGAGCCGTATTACCAGCGGTAAGATCCGCCTTGATTTCCTGGATATGCGTCTGCACATCATCGACCTGATCCATATATTCATAGGGGTCGAAGTTCTCTGCAAAACGGTCGAGCTTAAAAGCAAGCTCTGCGATAGGGTCATTGACCACCACCGCCTGTCTGCCGACTTCAAAAGCCTGCTCCATGACATCCTCATAGAACATTGCCCGCAGTTCCCGGCGCTCCAGCCCGAAGGATTCCAGAATATCCCGGCGGACTTCGAGCATGGACAGTTCAGGGTTATCAACCTGACCGCCATCAATCTCGTTGTAGTTTTCATCCAACAGGGTGTAGTCGTAACCATCTTCGCAGGTCTGCACCGCAAGGATTCTATCCTTTCCGACCTTCCATGCGGCTTCATCGCCCATAATCTCAGGCTCCGGCATATAGCTTGCGCCGTTGCGCTCCATAATTTCTGCAAACTGGCAGATATGAAACACATTGTATCCGATCTGCGTATGATACTCGTCAATGAAGGTGCAGGGCTTCACAACCATTTCATCCGGGTAGTGAATCTGCACACAGCTGCCATCGGGGATATGAAACAAATCCTTATAATGGCTGTCGATAAATCGGATTTCCTTACCATCCGGGTTGTACTCATTTGTCATTTGCGCTTTCCTCCATTTTCAAATTCCATACTGAACTTCGTTTTGCCATCATCTGATACCTCCATAAAGACGGTGGCATCAAAGGTGTTGCCCGTTCTTTCGGACTTGCAATTCTTGAGCTTTACCTTGCCGGAACCAAGCAATTTCTGCGCCGTGGCAGAAGTCATGCTCTTGCCGATGCTCGCAAAGTAGCGATTGTTTTTCCAGAGGGCAAATTTGCAAGCTCTGTTGGAACAGAAAAATGCCTTGGCTTTGTCCTCTACAGCACTGCCGCAGAGCGGGCATTTGCCGATAGAATTGGCTTCTTTCGACATCATAACCTCGGAATCACGGATTACTTCATAGTTCTGAATCAGACCGGCAATCACATCTTTGATCTCGTCCATAAAGTCCTCGCTGGCATATTCGCCTTTCTCAATGAGCAACAATTTTTCTTCCCAATCCGCCGTCATGGATGGGGACTGAATCTGTTCCGGCATGACTGTTACCAGAGCCGTACCCTTGTGGGTCGGAATCAGGTGTTTGGTTTTCTTATCACCCTTACGCTCCAGAAAACCGATGCGAACCAGCTTCTCAATGATACCGGCACGGGTCGCAGGCGTTCCCAAACCTTTGCGCTCCACCTCATCAGGCATTTCGTCCGCACCGGCAGTTTCCATAGCAGAAAGCAGAGTATCCTCGGTAAAGTGTTTAGGGGGAGATGTTTTCCCTTCCTTGATTTCCGTGCCGCTGACGGTCATTTCGTCACCAACGGAAACAGAAGGGAGTGTCTGCACGTTTTCGTCGGATTTTGTCGAATCATTTTTCTGAACCAGAGCTTTCCATCCATCCTGCACAACAGTTTTGCCTTTGGTGGAAAACACGGTACCGCCACAGTCCAGCTCAATAACTGTCTCTGCGTATCGGTGCGGATCGCCAACAGCTACGCACAACCGATTCGAGATCAGTTGCAAAATTGCAAGTTCACCCTTGGGAAGTTCGCTCAGATTGCATTTCTGCAATTCTCTGGTCGGAATGATGGCATGGTGATCTGTGACCTTTTTGTTATTCACAACCTGCTCTGCATGAACTGGTATGTTATCCACATCCTCCACGGGGAATGTGTGGAAAGCCAGCTTTACGAGGTCGGTCAGGCTATGTGCCATATCTTCCGTCAGAAACCTGCTGTCGGTACGGGGATAAGTGACCAGTTTCTTTTCATAGAGGTTCTGCGTGTAGTCCAAGGTCTGCTGTGCCGTGTAGCCAAGCACACGGTTGGCTTCTCTCTGTAAACTGGTCAGGTCATAGAGCGCAGGCGGCTTTTCTGTTTTCTCCTTACATTCAGCTTTCTGAACGATTGCCACCGAACAGCTTTGTTTGACAGCTTCGGCTGCTGCCTTGGTTTTGAAGCGTTCGCTTGCAGCCGTAAAACCATCCAATCCAATCTGAACTGTGTAGAACAGTTCAGGCTTGAATGCGGAAATGGCAGCTTCTCGCATAACAGCCATAGCAAGGGTAGGGGTCATAACACGACCAACATTCAGGGTCTGCCCGTAAAGGGTCGAAAAAAGTCGAGTAGCGTTAATACCAACAATCCAGTCGGCTCGCTCTCGACACAGTGCTGCTTCATATAAAGCATCATATTCAGTTCCAGACCTGAGATTTTCAAAGCCCTCCTTGATTGCTACATCTTCCATCGAGGAAATCCAAAGCCGCTCAAACGGCTTTCTGCACCCGGCTTTGTGGTACACCAACCGAAAGATCAGCTCGCCCTCACGACCGGCATCTGTTGCACACACAAGACTCGCAACATCTTCTCTGGCCATGAGCTTTTTCAGAATCCCAAACTGTTTTTTCGTACCGGCAGAAACCTCATACTGCCAGTCCATCGGGAAGATAGGAAGGTCTGCATAAGCCCATTTGCTGTACTTCGCATCATAGACTTCCGGCTGTGCCAGCTCCACCAAATGCCCTACACACCAGCTGACCACATATCCGTTTCCCTCTAAGTAGCCATCCTCACGCTTGGTAGCACCTAACACTTTGGCAATGCTCTGTGCAACCGAGGGCTTTTCAGCCAAAACTAATTTCATTTGCATCTGCTCCTTTCGCAAAAAAATTAGCAGCCACACACCGTAGTGTATGACTGCTATGTAAAAAGTTCGGAAAGAATTTTTGCAACCTGACACAATTTTCTGTTTTATAATCTCCGTCATCGTAAAAATATCTACCTCATCTGTATATGAAATGAGGTAGATAAATAATTTATGACTTAGATTTTTACATATCCTGTAGCCGGACCTGAACCGACCTTCGCAATGTACTCACTCTTAACTAAATCTGCCAGAGTGCGTTCCACCGTGGTTTTGCTTATATCAGGGTGAGCATCCATAATTTCTTTCTTTGTGATTTTACCAACTTTCTGATCAATCATCGCTTTAATTCTTTCGGGCTTAGAAAGAGTGCGGTTCTTTAAATGTTCTACACGGCTTTCAAATTCATTATATGCTTTCAGCATGATACCCAGATAATACTTAACAAAAGGCTCATAGCTGTTCTCATTTTCATGCCATCCTGTCGAACTTGCCTGCAATGCTTCATAGTAAGTTTCCTTTGTTTTTTCAATCAACATTTCCATGCCGACATATTTTCCTACAATATATCCTGCCTTATAGTACAAAAGAAGCGACAGTAAACGGCTCATGCGTCCATTTCCGTCATTGAAAGGGTGGATACAGAGGAAATCCAGAATAAACATAGGTATCAAAAGTAATCTATCAATTTTATCAGTATTCCATGCTTCTAAAAACTGTCTGCACAATTCATCCATAGCTTCCGCAGTCTGAAAGGCAGGAACCGGAATAAACCTTGCTTTCTGGTGACCTTCTGCATCTGTTTCTGCAATTACATTATCAGCATTTTTATATTCTCCACCGGAACCGGCGTAGGAATACAAATCACGATGAAGCTGTAAAATAATATTAGGTCTGGGCACAATATACTCATAGCTTTCGTGGATTGTAGAAAGCACCTCTCGGTAACCTGAGATTTCCTGCTCAGATCGGTTTCTTGGTTCTGCCTTTTGGCTGACCAATTCTTCCAATCTCTTATCTGTTGTATAAATACCCTCAATACGGTTAGAAGCACCTGTGCTTTGAATCAAAGCGACTTCAAGAAGGGTTTTCAATTCATCAATATTAGCTTCCAAAAAAAGCTCTTGCTTACCTTTGTGCTCATGAATTTTTCCGATCATCTGCACAATTTCAGGAGTAAGCAACTTTTCTGGCTCTTTTATATAATCAAAAGCTCTCATGTTATCTACCTCATTTCAGAATTATCTACCTCATTTTACTCTAAAATGATGGAGATTTCAATGGGATGAGGCAGACAAATTTTCCAGTCACTATGACTGAAATAATAGTATGCACACCTACCACACAGAATATTCAAGAGGTCGCTTTCAAAAACACAAAATATTTTATTTCTTGAAAGCAGATGCTATGTAAAGGCAACCCGAAGGTTGCCCAGGCATCAAACCTATCCTGTTTACACAGGTTCATTATCATCTTCATCGACGGAGTTATCTGCATCATCGTCCTCAAACTCTGGATCGTACCCATAGTCCTCGTCATCGTCCACATAATCTGCATCCGGATCAGGCTTTGCCGCTTCCTGTGCCTTCTTCTTTTCCTGGACTTTCTTGAATACGAAGAATCCACCACCACAGGCAAGCACAAGCAGAGTAAGAATCGCCGGGAGCATATTCGTGGATTTCGGCTTTTCCTCTGGAGTAGGTTCTGTAGTTTCAGGAACCGTTTCAACCACTTCTGGCTTTGCTTCCTCAACCGGCTTAGTGAACTCTGCAACTTCCTCCTCGTCCATCAGCTTGAGCAAGTCGGCTTCATCCACCTGATTCAGAAAATGCACGGTTTCCTCGCCCTTATCATCA